>Ga0209802_1000174_pt1 | contig 48897 bp, 43 predicted proteins | sample GraSoiAngelo_129_FD_185886 | JGI IMG/M metagenome (GOLD analysis project Ga0209802, IMG submission 185886) | Grasslands soil microbial communities from the Angelo Coastal Reserve, California, USA - 14_0927_12_40cm (SPAdes) (version 2) | ecosystem: Environmental > Terrestrial > Soil > Grasslands ...
GGTTATAAACAACACCTTTCCGCTGCGGCAGTACCTTGGCGGGTCCGGCCATTCTGCTCTCTTTCTCACGCAGCTCTCCGGCCCCCAGTCGTCAAAGGCGGCGGTAAAACTAATCCCTGCCGGCGAGTTTGCTGACGTTCAGCTTTCCCTCTGGCGCCGAGGTTCGCAACTTTCCCACCCGAATCTGCTTGGTTTGTATCAGAGTGGCCGTTGCCAGCTCGCAGATATGGACCTTCTCTATGTCGTCATGGAGTACGCCGAAGAAGATCTCTCGCAGATTCTCCCTGAGCGCCCGCTGGCCGCGTCCGAAGCTCGCGATATGCTCGAGCCGGTGCTCGATACTCTGACTTATCTGCATGGGCAAGGGCTAATTCATTCACACATCAAACCCTCGAATATCTTAGCCACGGGCGACCGGCTCAAGCTTTCCAGCGACACGCTTTTCCCATCGGGGGAAATCCGCAGATTCCCGGGCGAGCTCGATGTCTACGTCCCGCCGGAATTCGCCACTTCGGCTCTCACCGCGGCCTCCGATGTCTGGTCCCTGGGCGCGACCCTCGTGGAAGCGCTCACCCAGCGTGCGCCGGAATGGCAGCCGGCAAGCCAGGCCGACCCGTTAGTGCCCGAAATTCTTCCGCAGCCGTTTCTGGATATTGCGCGGCACGCCCTAAGCCAGGATCCCAAACTGCGCTGGACAATTGCTGAAATCCGTGTCTGTTTGAATCCCGCGGCCGCTGCTGCTGCTGCTACTCATTCCGTTTCTCCGTTGGCCGTGCCACTGTCGCCAATTTCCGCCGTGCCCGCCACAAAGCTGCGCACTCCAAAATCCGTGCAGCCGGTCGCAACAGCTCCTTCGCCGCAGCCGTTCGATGCGAGCGCGCCAAAACAAGGCATCGTCCTGCCAAACTATGTCATTCCTTTAGCCGTTGCCGCTATCGTCATCGCGGCGATCCTCGCGTTGCCCAGAATCCTCGGCCACCGCGCCGAAACTGCTTCATCCGCTCCGCCGGCCGCGGCTGCCCCTGCATCCGAGGCCAAGCCGGCTGGAAAGCTCGCGCGTTCGGGAGCTTCTCGGAGCACAAAAGCAAGCGCGCCGCCCGCCACTCAGGATTCGGTGAACACCGCGGCGGGGAAAAAACCTGCTGAACAGATTTCTCAAGCGCCCATCCTCTCTCCCGCTCCGGCTAAGCTCCGCACGGAGACGGTCCCTTCTGCGGACGTGGCGAAGAAGCCTGCAACCGGCGCCGGGCACGGCGACGTTCTCGACCAGGTTTTGCCTGACGTTTCCGACAGAGCACGCGCCACGATTCAGGGCACGGTCCGAGTCAGCGTCCGCGTTCACGTGGACGCCGCCGGCAACGTTTCCGATGCTGGGCTCGATGCTCCGGGACCAAGCCAGTATTTCGCCGACCTCGCTCTGAACGCGGCCCGCCGCTGGGAATTCACTCCACCGGAAGTCGCCGGCCGCAGTGCCCCCAGCGAGTGGCTCATTCGGTTCGAGTTCGCACAATCCGGCGTCAAAGCGTTCCCCACCCAAACCGCTCCCTAGCGCGCCTTTTCCCCTCGCACGTGTGCAGCACCGCTGCGCCCGCACGTGTTTGGCCCATAGGGGCGCGATATATCGTGCCGTTGTTTGTGGCATCTATTAGACCCCCCATACCCCCCCCATTGTTGGATCGTTATCAAAACAAATAACTTGCGAATTGGGCAGTTTGTAAGCGGTTGAAAACAAAGAGAGTGCAAGGAGGGTGACGCCATTCGGGAGAGTAGCGTTCCAGGCAGCGGGCCCCCCCTCCCCCACCTTTTTTGTAAGTGTTGCTTCTAAAGGAGTTACGGCGCCAAATCGCGTAAGTGTTGATTCTAAGGGATTTAAAGTGGCTGTCTTTTCAATGAGTTGCGCATGGCTTGTAAGTGCGGATTCTAAAGGACTTAGCGTCCCTGTAAGACGCTTAGAATCAACAGTTGCGCGGGGCAAAAACGGTGGCTCGTGGTTCGTGACTCGTGACTGGTGCTGGAAGAAGACCGGACGCAGAGAGGAGGGTTGCGGGGCGGGGCGGCGGGCAGCGGACGAAGAGAGATCCTTCGGCTCGCTGCCCCTCGACTGCGCTCGGGACAAGCGCTTGCTCAGGATGACTATCCTCATCGGATAGTCAGTTTTGAGGACGGCCGGGCGAGGATGCATAAAGTGCAGGCTCGAGCCTGCGAACCTCGGGGAAGAATAGCACGGAATTAAGGATTGGTTAAGTATTATGTAGCGAAAGGTAGAAATTGACGGTTGAACGGTAATTTTAGAAGGTTGGATGGTGATTCTAGAGTGCGATAGCGGGACCAAAGTTGAATGAGGAGGAGTCAACATAAGGTGAATAGGAAAACGTCTCGTCTGTCCCCCGTTTCCCTGGGCGCCAAGAACGCAACTCACTGCCCGCGCTCCCCGTTAGGAACGGGGCAGGCGGGATGAGCGACCTGCGACTTGGTCGCAGTATCTGGCGCGATAGTAAGAGAGGATGGCTTCGGCGTTAGACATCAGAAAACGTCCCGTCTGTCCCCGAATTTCCGGACTCTCACAAATGCACTGAAACCGAACAGCAGCAAGAAGACGAGCAACCAAGCGCAAGTGGAAACAAAAATAAGAGTGGAAACCGAACTCCTGTAGAGAATCAGCAAAACGAACAATCCAAGGCAGACGACAAACACCATGCCGTCAAGCATTCTTGCCAGGGGACTTCGCGTCATTGCGGGGCTATCGGCAACAATCCTAAATCGGCGGTCCAATTTTCTTCCTATCCAGTACCAGAGAAGTCCAACGGCAAACACAAATACGACTTCGAAAACGAGTGAATCTGAGCCCACCATGGCACGGAGGGGCGCGGTAAGAACGAACGCGGGGAGACTAAGAGAAAAAGCGATGGCGTGAGCAGGTGCCACGTAGTGCGATTGACCAACGACGTGCCACCCCGTCCCTGCCTCTGCCTCAAGTTTTTGTAGTGCGCGTACTTCCTGGCTACTCCCTTGGATCAACAAGACCACAGTCAGTAGCACGACAGAAGCACAGAGAAGTACTCGGAATCCGAAATGTTGCAAAAAGACCATGACCTGCGTTTGTGATCCTCCTTCAAAACAACCACCTATACCCCATGGTTTAGCCCTCTTTCCAGTTGCTTAAGAATTCTGTCCTCCGCATGGGGAGCCGGAGAATCCTTCTCCCGTTACATCATTAAAACAACGACCTACCAACGCTGATATATGTCCCACCACGGCTCTAGTCGCTTCTCCAGTTCCTTAAGAGCTCTGTCGTCGGCATTCAGTTGGTCGAGGAATGGGGAGTCGGAGAATCCTTCTCCCGTTACATCTCGTCGAAGATAATATTCACATGTTTCCTTCAGCCGATAGGTCCCCTTTTCAAAGCTGTCGTGCTGCGGAATATGTCTCTTCAGGAAATCAATAGCCAAATCCACGTGCCTCTGTTCATGGGCCTTGGCATTGTCATTACCTCGAGCGTACCAGACATCCAAGAGATACGAGACCTTTATCCGGATCTGCCAGCCTCCGGGAACGCACATGCATTCAGCAGAGACCTTACGCAGCCAACTTGTGTTGCCACTATGCCAATCCCAAAAGGAGGGCTCTCGAGTTGACCACTTCTGGGTAATGTCCAGGTCGATCCAACCCCAAGGGTCCGTGTACATAGTAGGTCCGTTATGAACATAAGGGTAGAAGTTTATCGAACTGGCGAACCCAATCGGGTCTTCGCTGATGAACCGTCCAACGTTTGGGTCATAGTAGCGGTTCCTGTAATAATAGAGATTGGTCTCAGTGTCGAATTCGCGCGCGGTGTAGCGGAAGGAATTGACGAGCGTGCCGGTGGAAGCGGTTAAGTTGCCGTACGAATCGTAGGTGTAAGTGTTCGCGATGGCGCCGGAAGAGTTCGAGAGCGAAGTGACGCTGCCGAGGCCGTCCGCTTCGTGGTAACTCGTGACGCCGCTGCGAAGCATGGCGAGCGGCTCATCGATGTTTAAGCTTTGCTCGTAGCGCGCCACAACGGTCCCGGAGGAATTGGTTTCTTCGATGAGGTTGTCGCCGTCGTAGGCGAAGATGCTTGTCGTGCTGGGCGTGACCTTCTTGATGCGGCGACCGAATGGATCGTAAGCGAAGCTGACCGTTCCGCCGGAGCCCGGAAGGGTGACGCTGGTTAGGCGGTTCTCGAAGTCCCAGGCGTAGGAGGTGGTGCCGCCGCCGTGGCCGCTAACCACTTTGGTCAAGGTGTTGCCGTTGTTGTCGAAGGTGTAGGTGGTGTTGTTGCCGACAGCGGTCAATTCGTTCGAGCTGTTATTGGTGTAGTTGGTGCCGCTGGAGGTGAGGCGATTGCCCACGAAGTCATAGGTGTAACTTCCCGTGGTGGTTTTGCCTTGCATAGCGGTGAGCACTTCGTAGATGGCATCGTAAGTGAAATTCGTAGCCTTGCCCGAGGGCAGCGGGGCAAGGCTGATGCGATTGCCGGCGTTGTCCACCGTATAGGTGGTGCCGTCGAGCGTGGACGTGCCCTTTTTGTGCGTGACGCTCAGCAAGCGCGAAAGCGTGTCGTAGCCGTAGGTGGTGTTGACGGAGTTGGGGCGCGTGAGGCTGGTGCGGCGGCTATCGGCGTCGTAACCGAAGCCGAAGCTGCCGGTGCCGAAGGCGGTCGGCGGGGTGAGCATTTGCAAGCGATTCAGGGTGTCGTACGCATAGGCGGTGGCGCCGCTCTCGGGATCGGTGAACGAGGTGCGGTTGGACGCGGCATCGTAGCCATACGCGGTGGTGAAGCTGCGGCTGGTGAGGAACGTGTAATTCGTGGTCGTGCTGGTCAGCCGGCCCATGTGGTCGAAGCCAAACTGGTAGGTGCCGGTGGGATCCACCACCTGGGTGAGGCGCGAGTCATTATCGTACGTATAGTTCACGGTTGAGGTATTCGGATAGGTCTTTTTCGTGAGCCGGTTCAATGCGTCGTAAGTGTAGGTGATCTGCTGGTTTTTGCGGTCGGTTTTGGAGGTCAGATTCCCGTTCAGATCGTAGCCGTAGGTTTCCAGCAAGCCTGAGGGAAAGGTGGTCCGGTCTACCCAGCGATTGGCGTTGTAGTGAAAAGTGGTGGTGTGGTTGTTGGCGTCCTGGATGCTGGTCAAGTTACTTTCGGTGTCGTAGCCATAGTTGGTGATGTTGTTCGCGGCGTCTTTCACGCTGGTGAGGCGGTCGGCGTCGTCATAGCCGTAGGTCGTGACTTTGCTGTTTGGGTCGGTGACGGTGATGCGGCGACCACGCGTGTCGTAGCCGAACTGCGTATTCGTGGTGTCGGGGTAAATGATTTTCTTGAGCCGATTCATGGCGTCATACTGAAATTGCGTGGTGTTGTTTATCGGGTCTTTGGAAGTGAGGCGGTTGCCGCGCGGGTCGTAGGTACAGGTGGTGACGTTGTTCTGGAAATCCGTGATGGTGTTGATGAGGCCGGTGGGGTAATAGGCCAGCGTGGTGACGCTGTTGAGCGGGTCCTTGATGGTGAGCAATTCGCCGAGCGAGTTGTAGGTGAACGTCGTCACGCTCCCCGGTGTCGTCCCGCCATCAGGCGAAGGCGTGGTGGTGGTCAACAGGTTGCCGTTGCCGTCGTACGTGTTCGTGGTGACGAAGCCCATGGGACCTTGTGCGGTCAATACTTCGCCAAAACTGTTATAGGTGTAAGTCCACGTCAGGGTGTTGCCATTTACGACGTTGGACCTCGTGAGGACGTTGCCTATCCCATCGTAAGTGTATTGGGTGACGTTTCCGTTGGCGTCAGTGCTGGAGATGCGATTTCCGCTGGCATCTTGGGTGAACGAACTAGTATTCCCCGCGAGGCAGGTGTCGCATGTGGGGCCCGTTGCGGAGGTAATAAACTTGGAGAGCCCATTGTAGTTGTAATTGAAGGTCGTCGTGTTTCCCATCGAGTCGGTCAGAGAGGTGGTGCCCGACGCAGGGTAGGTGATCGTTACAGAATCCACACCATTGGCGCGTTGGGAAGTGAGGCCGCGCCGCGAGGAATCGTAAGTGTGAGATTCGATTAGCTTCATCTGGGCGTCGGTAACGCTGGTGATCAGGCCGTTGGCGTCATATGCGAAATTCAATTGCGAGGCGTCCGGGTAAAGAACTTGCGAGAGTCTGCCGGAAGTGTCGTAGGTGTAGTTAGCAATGTTTCCAGCCGCATCCGCGGCGCTAGTTGCCAGAGCGGGGAACGAAGCATTCGCGTAAGTGAAAGTCACGTTTCGGGAGGCGGCGTCCGTAACCGTCGTGATGCGGTTCGAGCTGTCGTAGGTGATACTGACTTGATTGTTGTTCCGGTCGAGGATCGCGGTGAGATATCCGGAACCATTGAATACCCGTTTGGTGCCGTCAGCAAAGGTGATGGTGTACTGGCCCAGCGTTCCGTTATAGACGAGCGTGGCGTGTTCGTTGGGCGGATTTGCGAGCTGGTAGCTCGAGCCGTTCGCCTGGAACCACCAGCCGTCGCCGTTTGACCTGTAGTATTTGATGAAATTGCTGCCGAAAGATGCAATGCGCTCCTCATAGGTGCTACGCCAACTGTCCCCGAACATTCCCGCGGCAGGCAAGGTGTCTCTTCGCATGATCCAGAGGCTATTCCAAGTTCGGTCGATGGCCAGTCCGCCTCCCAAACCAGGGAGAGAGTAGTCCCGCTGAGTGATCCAGACATTGCCGTTTACGAGATTGATCGGGAGCCCTGCCTGAGCTTCGCAGTTGCCCTTCCCACAGGGGAGTGAGGGCTCTGTCGATGGCCCCCCAACAAAAGCGGCAGCCAGAGCAACGGCATGTTCGTACGGAGCGGATTGAGGTTGCGGAGAGGTAAAAATAAAAGAGGCAATAAAAGAGGCGTTGTACGATCCAATGGCACTTACGTTTTCGTATATGTCGGCTTCGAGGCCGGGGCAAGATAGGCATGTGAAGCCAGAGCCCGGGGAAGAATAACCGGAATAAACTTCTGAGAAACCGAAGATCAATTCATCCGAATGGGTGGTTGTGATCGGCGGCGGGGCGCTTGCGTACGGGAAATTCGTGCCACCCGGCTGATTTAGAGTCGCGTAAGCGTCCGCACCGTCAAAACAAGCTGGAGCGACGTTGCCAATTTCAATTTCATCATCGATTCTTATTCCGCCCCCCGAAGGATCTATGGCGGTAATTACGGGCTTAGGATTTGGTGTGGAGGCGACATTGCATGCGTAGAAAATTGCCGTGCCTGGGTCAATCAGCACAGAAGTATTTAAGTATGCTGCTTGAAAATACGTGTTCGCGTTGTTATCCGAGACCGTTATTGGCTGTCCGGAAATCCATATGACGGTTACGACAATGGCGTTTCCGGCAGTAACAGGGACACCTCCAACTGCGCCCCAAGAGGCATTTGTGTACAGCCCGCTCCGCAGTTGAGCTGCCCAGCACCCCCGTTTTGCTGGACAATCGTTTGAGCCTTCGCGGCGGAAACGGCAAGCAGCGCGAAGCAGGCGATCAGAAGCAAGTGACGGAACAGGATGCGCGGTGAAGACACAGGCACCTCCAAGTTGCTGTCCACGAACCCTTCGGCTGCGCTCAGGACAAGCCAAAGCGAGCGTAGAGGCACACAACTACCTGCATGGGACCATAGGCTGGGCTGGTTGATACTATCTGTTCAATTGGTGAGGGGGAGGTTGCCCCACGTTCGACGAACCTTCATCGCCAGTCGTCGGAGAGTTACGGGACAAGCATCTGCTCTTTTTTCCGAATGTCAAGCCAAAAAATTTTATTTCTTGTGGACGTAGCTAGGTAAGAAGGCGCGGGCAAAAGCAGGGGCAGGGCCAGCGCTACAGGGCGCGGAAGAAGCGAAGAGAGATTCCTCGCTTCGCTCGGAATGACGGTCGGTGGGGTGGCGAAGCGGGGCAAAAGGAAAAGCAGATCCCTCACCCCATTCGCAAAGAACGCAACTGTCGACTGTTAGCCTTTGCACACTTTCAGACCTTCTGACCTTCAGACGTTTTTCAGAGCCCTTGCAAACCTGCGGCGCTCCATCTACGCTACCCGCAGGGGATGCGAAGTCACCCTTCATGCCCAACATCTCACCGGAACAACTTGCTCTCGGATTCATCTGGTACGTCGTCTTTCTTTTTTCCACCACCTGCCACGAAGCGGCGCATGCCCTGGCGGCCAAGATTGGCGGGGACGAAACCGCCTCACTTGGCGGACAGGTCACGCTTAATCCCGTCCCGCACATCCAGCGAGAGCCTTGGGGCATGGTGATCATTCCTATCCTGATGCTCGTTTTGAACGGCTCCATCATCGGGTGGGCGAGCGCGCCTTACGATCCGCACTGGGAAAGGCGCCATCCGCGGCGCGCCGCTTGGATGGCCCTGGCGGGCCCGGCCACGAACTACTTGCTGATGCTTATCGCCGCCGTTGGCTTGCGAATCGGATGGTCGCAAGGGTGGCTGCATAGCGGCGGCCCCCGGCCGGACTTTGCCGAGAATCTTCTGGGAGCTCTCTTTTCACTAAATCTCTTGCTCGGTACGTTTAACCTGCTCCCTGTTCCTCCGCTGGATGGAAGTACCGGCATCATGCTCTTTATGGGAGAGAGTCGGGCACAACGCTATCTGGACTGGGTGCGCGGCAATAGTTACGGAATCCTAGGGCTGGTGCTTGCGATATTTGCGTTTCGGTATGTGTATGGCCCGATCGAGACCGTCGCAACGGAGGTACTCCTAAAGAGCCATTTCTGATGCAACCCCCGGGAGCGTTTTCTGTTGGAGGTTGCTGCCCCATTCTTGCACATCTTGGGTGGAAGTATTCCGCCGCAGCACAGTTTCAAATTCTCAGACTTCTCTAAATGCTTTATTCTCAATTATATCGCCAGCGCAGGCTTGGACCGGTGGCTGCAGTTCCACATCGTGGAGGCCAACTTATGTTATCGATTGCTCGTCACCCCCTGAAAAGCACCTATAGCGTCGAAGTATCGGGGTGGGACAACTCACAGTCCTTCTTTGTCGAAAGGTCTGAACTCTCCTGGGACGAAGGGAGCTGGAAGCATCTTACGCTTTCTCACAGGCTCTGCCCCGGAACGATGATTTTCGTACGCCTGTTGCAACCCACTGCCTCGGAGCGTACGTTCCCCGTGGCATACCATGCCGAACCCCTCGCCACAACGCCAGAAGGACAGCAGAGGTTCCGGGTCAAGTGTATGGAGCCGCGCAACGCCTCGAGAGAGCGATAGCAGTTCTACAGCCTCATCACTGGAGCCACGGTCCGCAGGTCCGCATCTAGGCGGGCAGGATCTTCGATTCTAAGACATCCCCTACAACCTGGAATGAACCCAATGGAGAAAGAACTGGAGGGATCGGCCTGTCGGTCGGGGTGGGGTTTTGTGCCGGATTGGGAATGCATGGACCAAACTCATTCCGAAATAGTGCAGATCATCCATGAATTGCACCAATAGATGAGAAACCATCAATCTTGCCACGCCGAGGATGGGTCGCGGCGGACCGGCTCTTTGCCGAAGAGCGTATTCTGGTGTGCAAAAGAGCGAATAAAGGCCCTATTATCAATCGCATCTTCGATTCAAAGAGAATCGCCAAAAATGTACATATTAGGCCCGCGAGAGAGGTAAGGAAGGCGCGAAAGTGGAACACGCCGTGCCGGATGATTCGGCATTATGGCATTTGGTCTGACCAAGACGACGGAACTGATCACGCCAAGAAAATCTTTTGTCCCATGCATCCTCGACGATGACCCTGCGCAGTTGGACATGTTGTCGAGCGTGATCGCGGACATAGGGTATGAAGCGATCACCACCGCTGACCCCGAGGAGGCTCTTAAGCTGATCAAGCGAGGCCACTGCCGCCTGGCACTAGTGGATGTGCATATGCCAGGGATGGACGGCTACCAGTTTCTGGATCAGGCCCTACGCAGTGATCCCGGTGTGCACATCCTGCTGATGACCGGCGATTACACGCTGGATTCAGCGCTGGAAGCCATCCGTCGCGGAGCGGCAGATTTTCTTCCGAAGCCGATCGACCGCACACACTTAAAGAAGACACTGGACGATGCCGCGAACCTGTACGACCAACGGCGTCGCGTCCGGGTGCTCGAGGAGCAGTTACTGAAAGACCTGGAATTCCACGGCATCGTGGGAAAAAGCCCGGTGATGCTGGAGGTATTCGACTTTGCGCGCAAAGTGGCGCGCCACTACACCAACGTGCTACTGGTCGGTGCCACGGGTACGGGCAAAGAGCTTGTGGCGCGTGCCATTCATCAGCTCAGTCCGGTAAGCCAGCAGAAGTTGGCAGTGTGCAACTGCTCGGCACTGGTGGACACCTTGCTCGAGAGTCAACTCTTCGGCCACATGCGCGGGGCGTTTACTGGCGCTACCGATACACGTCCTGGACTGTTCGAATATGCCAACGGGGGAACGGTTTTCCTGGACGAGGTCAGCGAAATGTCACTGGCTATGCAAGCCAAGCTTCTGCGCGTGATCCAGAACCGCGAGATTCAGCGCGTTGGCTCTCCGGAAGTGCAGCAGGTCAATGTCCGGTTAATCGCCGCGACAAACCGCGATCTGCGCGCTGAAGTCCTAGCGGGGCGTTTCCGGGAGGATCTTTTTTACCGTCTCAGTTCCATCCAGATCCGCCTCCATTCGCTGGCGGAGCGGCTCGAAGATATTCCGCTCTTAGTTCAGTTTTTTTTGCACAAATACAACTCTGCCTATGGAAAGGACATCTCCGGGCTAACGCGGCGCGCACAGACAGTTTTGTTGCAGCATCCATGGCCAGGCAATGTGCGCGAACTAGAAAACGTCATTTCCAGCGCGTGTATCACCGGAGCGGGCGACTTCGTCGACCTGGCTGATTTGCCAGAGCATTTCCAGCATCGCGGTCCACGCTCAATGGAGGGCGAGGATTGGAAACCCCTGTCGCTCGACGAAGTCCGTAGAGTGCACATACAGCGAGTCCTTGAAATGTGCCAGGGAAACCGGCTGAGGGCTGCTCAAATCCTGGGGATTGGACGCACCAGCCTGTACCGCTATTTGAAACGCGATGGCTACGATACCCCGAGACTGAAATCCGGCGCTGCCGGTGCCGCCAGTTGATTAAGAGTTTAAGGGCAGATTTAATTTGCAATGTCCCACGAGCCAATGAAAGCCAACGGTCTCGCGAGTTAACGGTCTGGCGGAAAATCCCGTTTCGTAACGTTCTATATGCTGGTTCTGAGTTGTTCCATTGCAAGACAGAGTCCCGCCGTGAGGCAGAAATAGAACCCTTTGCAGATTCCCAAATCATTGAAAACGTGTGGATTATTAAGAGCGTGCTTTGGCATGCCTCCTGCAGCACTAGCAGTTGGCAATAGACACAAGCGAACTCCCGGCTGCATCTTCTGTCGGCGAAATCGCAAAGAGGATCCAACCACCAGTAGTTCCGCAGTTTCAACCTCTACCGGCCTGCCAGAACCCCCTGGAGCGCCGCGTCACCGGTCCCCCACCCGGAGCGCGGCGCCCATTCCTCGAGGGGGAAAAGCGAAATTCACTGACTTGCAAGGTCATGAGCCGGTGAACGAGTCCATGAGACCGGTCTCCGCAGCGGATAAGGTTCTCCGGCGGGTACCAAGGACCGGCAACAGCGAAAAAAATCGGATGTGGTATGCTTCCCTTCCCCGTTTCGTCGACCAAACAATCGAATCAGGAGAAAACAATGAGAAGACAATCGCTGAGAGGGATGCTGATCGCTTTGCTTTTGATGGCTGGGGCAGCGGCGGCGTCAGCGCAAGAATTGACGCAGGGGGAAAAGGACCGCGCAACGCAATACCTAGAAGCGACAAAGGAAAATGTACTAGAAGCGACGAAAGGGCTATCGGATGCGCAGTGGAACTTCAAGCCGGCGCCGGACCGCTGGTCCGTGGCGCAGGTGATGGAGCACATCGCGGCGGCGGAAGATTTTCTGCGAGCGATCACCAAGGATAAGGTCATGGTGTCGCCAGCGGGGGAGCCGGGCCGCGACGTGAAAAAGACAGATGAAGCGGTGCTGGCAATGGTTCCCGACCGCACGCACAAGGCCCAAGCGCCTGAGCCTCTGGTGCCGACAAATCGTTTTGGCTCACCAGAAGGCTCCATCAAACATTTCGTGGAGAGCCGCGCGGCGACTGAGGATTTCCTGAAAAATACCACGGGGCTGCGCGATCATGTGACGGACAGCCCACTGGGAAAGCTCGATGGGTATGAATTTGTTCTGTTCATTGCGGCGCACAGCGAGCGGCACACAAAACAGATCAACGAAGTAAAAGCAGATCCGAATTTCCCTAAAAAGTAGGGAGAAACTGAAAAACCGGGCTGGCGTGCCCGCCGTTTCCGTGTGCAGCCAGACTAGTCTCGATTAGACTAGTCTTATTTAGACTAGTCTGGGTTGCAATTCGAGCTGACGAAAAAGCCAGCGGATAGGAACTCCGTCGGGTCAACGGGTGCCGGAATAGCCCGTGTTGTTGCTTGCGCTGGTCACCGGGACAGTGATGGTATTGTCGAGGCGCACCAGCATGCCGGTCTGCGCAGGCAGTTCGACTTCCTTCCCCTTGCGCGCGACGATGTAGGCAGCGCTGCCCGCGAGTCCCAGCCCGAAGCCGCGGACGACGTGGCTGAAGACCGCGCCAATGAGCGTGCCGCCGCCGGTTCCCACGGTGGCTGCGACGACGTCGCCCTTGATGTCGTGCTTCTCTTCGATCACCTGGCCTTCTTCCACTTTCACGTCTTTGCGTGGCTTGCCGTCGGCCTGTCCGTGCGGCTGCTCGATGGTGATGATGCTCATCTGCACCGGAATCAGACGGCTATCGACTTCGATGGAGCGAAACGTGAGATTCATGTAGGCCTGGCCACGGATGACGGAGAAACGCCGGGCCTTCTCTATCGTGCCGATCACGCCGTTCACGCGAGTGCCAGCGGGAAGCAGCAATTGATTGCCAAGAAACACAGGCTCGGCTACAACGGCGACGAACGGGTCCCCCTCTCTTGCGACACTGGAATTCATGCCGCTCAAAAGCGTGAGATGAACCTGCGTGCCTTGCATCACCTGGCGCGGCTCGGCGTAGCACGCCGGGGCGGTGGCACAGAACAGCGCGGCCACCAAAAGAAAAGACAATGCAACTTTCATGGAGTCCTCCTGCTCGACTAGGAAGTGCGAGCTAGCCTCGTATCGTGAGGCGACACTGAGGCGATGCCTCGGTGTGTTCCGCTGGCGCGCGGACCTCATTCCGGCAGGGCTGAAACGAGGTGGATGGGGAGGAAGTCCATCCGAAGGTAGGGTACTCGATTTTTAAGCTGACGTGGGAGACTTTCTGAGGGTGTGGCTTTTCCATCAAGCCCCTCACTTTCAAGCGCCGGTTAGTAGAAAGTCAAAAGGAGCCGCAACGAATCTTGCCGAGAATACCGCGGAGGAGTATCGTTTGCCGGGTTGGTATTCCATCCTATCGATGGAGGAACCTTGATGAAGAAAGTTCGAGTGGGGAAAGCTTGTGCAGTCCTGGCGGGGATCGTGGCTCTGACGGTGGCGGCTTTCAGCCAGGAAAAGAAAGAAAACATGGAAGCGCATAAGATCGTGCACTTCGGGGATTTGAAATGGACACCCATCATAAAAGGGTGTGAGTTGGCGCCGGTGGCAGGCGATTTCAATGCGGAAGGCGCGCCCTTCGTTCTGCGCCTCCGGTGTGCTGATGGAACCAAGATTCCCGCGCATTGGCATCCGACGGATGAAAATGTGACGGTGTTGAAGGGAACTTTTCTTGTCGGGATGGGAGAGACTTTCGACGAGAGCAAATTGCAAACGATGAACGTCGGAAATTTTGTTTCTGTGCCCAAGGAAATGCGACACTTTGCCCTGAGCAAGGGTGAGACGATCGTACAGGTCCACGCAATGGGCCCATTCAAAGTGAATTGGGTGAATCCTTCGGAAGTACAGCCACCAGACAGTCCAGCCGGTGCAACGGCCAAGCCGAAGTCTTGATCTCGGCTTTCTACGCAGGGCGAAAGAGCAGATTCGAGAGAATCATTCGAATGGAGAATCGAAAGTGAGATGCGGCGTCCGTCCTCGCTGCACTCGCGGCGCTATGCTAGACTTTTCTTCGCGGACGCGCGAGAGTGCGCGACTGCCGGAGCGTGGAACTTCGGGCTCTGTGCAACGAGGTCCCGCGAACCCCGCCAGGCCCGGAAGGGAGCAACGGTACCGGGAACACCTCGGGTGCCGCAGATCACCCGAAGTTCCTCTCGTCGTGAAAAGTTTTCAGTTGTTAGTTTTAAGTTCTAAGTAAAGAACCTAGCATACAGGGCGCTGTACGCAATCGAGATTCGGCTTGCGTTTTGTTTTGCAGTTGGCAGAAACCGAAATCAAGAAAGTCAGTTGGCAACTCTCAGTTCCAGGGAAAGAACCTTGAAGGAAGGACGAAACATCCAATCAGGAGAAGTCTGCGTTTTGTTTTACTTAGAACTGAAAACTGAGAACTAAGAACTCCAAATGAGCTACCAGGTCATAGCCCGCAAGTGGCGCCCGCAAAGCTTCAACGATCTCGTCGGCCAGCAACATGTAACGGAAACTCTGAGGAACGCGATCAAGAACAACCGCGTGGCTCACGCGTACATTTTTTCGGGCGCGCGCGGAGTCGGTAAGACGACAGCAGCGAGGATTCTTGCGAAGGCCTTAAATTGCGTGAAAGGGCCGACGCCGGATCCGTGCGGAGAGTGCGATTCCTGCAAGGAAATTGCCGCGGGCACTTCACTGGACGTCATTGAAATCGACGCAGCCTCGAACCGCGGCATCGACCAGATTCGCGAATTGCGAGAGATGGTGCGGTATGCACCGGCAGCTTCGCGAAGCAAGGTGGTGATTCTCGACGAAGCGCACATGCTGACGGGCGAAGCTTCCAATGCCTTGCTCAAGACACTGGAAGAACCGCCCGATCGCGTGATCTTCGTGATGGCTACCACGCAGCCGGAAGATTTGGTCGACACCATCCGGTCGAGGTCGCAGCACTTTCATTTTCGCGTTCTGACATTCGCGGAGATAACGAAGCGGCTGGAAGAAATCGCGCGGAAAGAGGAATTGAAGGTCGAGCCGGGCGCGATGGCGGTGATTGCGCGAATGGCAGAGGGAAGCTTGCGCGATGCGCTGTCGCTGCTGGAGCAAGCCCGCGCCTACTGTGGAGACACGATCCCGGATGAAGAAGTGCGCGCGCTGCTTGGCGTTGTGCCGGAAGATGCCCTCGATGAACTGGTCGGAGCGATTGCAGAGGGTTCGGCCGACCGCGCGCTGGGACTGGTGCACACGTTCCAAAAAGAGGGGCGCAACCTGCAGCACTTCTGCCGGGAAGCGATCCGGCACGTGCGCAATCTGCTGATCGCACGGGTGTGCGGAGCAGACTCGGACTTGATTGCAGCAACGCCGGACCAGCGGCCAGCAATCGCGAAGGCTGCCGCGCTCTTCAGCGAAGAGGACCTGACGCGATTCTTTCAGATTTTGCTGCAAACGGATGATGACCTGCGGCGGAAGCCCGATCCGCGCGTACACCTGGAAATGGGCTTGCTGCGGTTGATCCACGCGTCGCGCCTCGCGCCGCTGGAAGAACTGCTCGCCGAATTGAAGAGCGGAACACCGGGGAGCGGCACAAACATCGGAGCGTCACGGGCAGGTTTATCCGCTTCGGCGCAAGCGCGGCCGGTCGCAGCGCAGGCAAAGACACCGGCGTTCGAGTCAACAGAAGCAAGACACCAATCTCCCGCTCCGCATGCCCCTGGAACAATGTCAGCTCCCAGCGAAGTTGCCGCGCCTAAGGGCCAAGGAACTGCGCCGCGCGTCCACGGGATTTCAGTCGAACAGGTTGCGGAGATTAAGGCGGCCATCCAGGCGCAGCAGAAATTTTTGGGCGAACTGGTGGAACACGGCAGCACATGGGAACTCGAAGGCCCGGAGCTATGCATTTATTTTTCGCCAGACAAGCACGCCTTCGCGGAAATGATTGGAGGGCGCGAGTCGCTGGAGAAGATCCGTAACGTTTCGAGCAAGGTGCTGGGCCGGGCCGTGCGAGTCTGTGCTAGACTTGAATCAGTTGCAGCCGCGGCGGCATCGGCATCGGGCCCGCAGGACTTGCGTACACGGTTTGAGCGCGATCCTTTGGTGCGGTCGATGCTGGAGCGATTCGGTGGTAAAATCTCCGAGGTGAGGCTGCGGCAAGAAGAAAAGTGAACTTCGGCAAGAAGGACCGAGAAAGAATGGAAGTCAACGCTATCCAACAGATGCTTTCGCGGCTGCGCCAAGTGCAGGAAGACTTGCAGCGGCAAGTGAACGCCGTCGCGGTCGAAGCTTCGGCCGGCGGGGGCATGGTCACCGTGAAGATGAACGGCCAGAAGCAGATCGTGGATGTGCGGATCGAGCCGGGAGTCTTCGCCAGCAAGGACCAGGAGATGTTGCAGGATTTGATCCGCGCGGCGGTCAATGAAGCTTCGCGGCGCGTCGACGATGAACTTGCCAACCAAATGAGAAATCTCACTGGAGGAATTCCCGGAATTGCCGGCCTGAAAATCCCCGGCCTCTTCTAGGGATTCGAGTCCCTCTTGACGGATTTTTTTCTCCTCATTTCACGAACTCGCCGTTATGTACCTCGTACTCCACACGGAAGGGCTTTCGTTCCTTGCGGTTTTCCCAATGTTCCTGCGCGATCATGCGATTCGCCTGGGCGATTCTTTCGGAAGGCAACGGGTGCGAACGAAAGTATCCTGTCAAGCTCTGGATGGCGAGCTGGGAGAGTTCTTCGTCCGGACTCTCGGCGCGAATGACATATTCGTTGCAAAGCTTGGCAAAGCGTTCGAACAGGTCAACTGCTCCGTACGGGGAGTAACCGGCTTGCACGGCCAGATGCATCCCTTCGCGGTCTGCTTCAAACTCTTCGTCCTTGTGGTAGCCAATCGCCCAGAAATCCAGCGGAATCTGCACCAAGGCTCCAACAACATCAAGATCGAGTTTTTTCAATTGCGCTTCCACCTGAACGCGCTCGACACAATGATAATGGTCGATGTGTTCGATCTCGTGGGCCAGGACGTTGGCAAGCTCATCTTCACTCACCATCAAATCGAGCATGCCTTCGCCGATGTATACCGGCCCGCCGGGAAGCGAGAAGGCGTTGAGCATGTTGTGGTCCGGCAGCACGGTAAAGGAATAGGGCAGATGACGATGTGCATGGAGGGCGACCGCTCCACCGACGCGCCGGACGTATTTCTCTTGCCCCTGTTCTTCGGGAGTTAGCTTGCGGGTTTGCATGGCGTAGCGTGAGGCGAGTTCCCTGCCGACAGCGATTTCCTGCTCATCCGAGAGCCGCGTGAAATGCATGGGGAGACGCGCGAGGTCGCGCTGAGCGTCAGCTGCCATGTTCAAAATGGCGTTGGGGGAAACTGGAGTGGGCCTTGGGCGCCGCTGGCTCCAATAGAGGCCCGTGAGGGCAACGCCCAGGATCAGGAAGAAAAGAACAAAGACGATAGAACACTTCATAAATATTGGCGAATGGTGTCGCGGTAGCGTGTGTAGAGAAAGGAAACGAGAATCAGCGCAATGCCAACAACGATGAGCGTGATATATCGATCGCGCGGCTCGAGGCCCCAAACATCGAGAGCCATGACTTTGCCCGCGCAAAGCAAGAGCAGGCCGAGGCCGGTAAGCCGGAAGCTCCGCTCGCTGACGGCCAGGGCGAGCAGGAAGATGAGCACTCCTTCAATGCCCCACGACACGGTGATCATGCCGGTCTTCATCTTCAAAGCCAGCATGCAGGTCAGCAAAATGACAGAAACAAAAAACTGCAATTGTTCGGGACGACGGAAAACCATTTGCAAGAACCGGGCGAGCCGACTGGAATTCGGTGCAGGTTTGAAGCGGTCGCGCAGCCGGAATGCTAAGACGAGGCTGGCCAACAGAATAGCAGCGGCGGAGCTCACCACCAGGTAGTCACCCTTCCAATCGTTTCCGCCGAAATAACTTCCACCGAACAGATTGTGAGTCATGCCTCGGCCAAACACGCCGAGAGTCAAGAGCAAACCCTGTTGCAGGAAGAGCGGCTGGTCCAGAGCGAGGGAGGCGCCCAGCAGCACGAAAACGATGGCCGCCCACGACGTGACCACCCATTCCATCGGAAACTGGAAATAGAAGAGCGCCACAATGGTGGCGGTGCCCAAATAGGCGACGAGAAAATCAAAGTGTAGGGTGCGGTCGCGCGCAATGATTTGGTCTTTTTGCGGCAATTGTGCGTAGACAAAAAAGAAAATCAGCGCCAAAGGAAGAATCGTGTACATCCTTGGACCCCAGAATTCCCCAGGCTCACCAGCAGTGAGATTGGCGAAGAAAATCCGGATGAACGCGGCGATCAGCGCAACATACGCCTGATAACGGAACTGGGGGATCTTTCGAAGAATGCCGTATTCAAAAAGGACCAGGCCGAAGACCGCCCAGCCCACGGCGATGCTGAGCGGCAGCAATTCGTACCATAGGAGCAAAGAAACGATGGTCGATGCCGCCCAGGAGTAAATGTGATGGAAGTCGCGGCGGCGCCATTCTTCGGGCATGCGAATCAGGCGCGAGAGCGCGTAGAAAATTACCGCAACGATCGCCAGCGACAGCAGCCGTACGCTGAGGCCGCGCCACGTCGCATGGAGATATAAATTCACGCTGAACACGCGCAGCACAGTGATTCCAGCAAGCGCGTGGGACTGCCACGGCAATTCTTCGAATTTCAGGCGCTGATCGACAATCGCCAGCACCAGGGCGAACCCAGCCCACAGCGGAGCAAGCCAGCCGTTGGGAGCTTCATACCAGGCGAGATACGCCAGGAGCCCCGTTGCAGCGAACGAATGAAAGAAAGCCACGGCACGCGCGAAGCGCTGCTCTGGGGCGGCTTGGCGCGAGAGGAAATACAATCCGGCAGCAACCACGGAAATGGTGAATACCCGGAGCAAGATGGGGCCCCAGAATTTCTGTTCGAGGCCGTAGTTGTAGAAAAACGCGCGAAGCAGAGCACAGATTCCAACCACGTTGGCCTGCCAGGCGAGTTGCTGATAGCGAATCCAGCGCGCGGACAGTGCGAGTGCGACCGCGAAAACAATCCATCCGAAGGCAATCCATGGCGCGCGCAGAGCCTCCTCGAGAATCCAGACCATCAACCCGGACCCCGCCCAAGTGTAGGCAACCTGCGCGATGCTGAGGTGACGAGGATTTATGACGCCAACGCGCTTCGCGAGCCAGTAGAGGCCGGCAACCACCGGCAAAGCGCCCAGCGCGTGCACCGGAATGGTATGCCAGGTGTGCGCGTTGTACTGGTCTGCCGTAAGCGCGGTGAAAACAGCGAGACCACCCAGAACATGCGAATGCCAGCCGATGGCGTGATGGGTCAAGGCCCGCGCGGCTTCCGAGAGAATTACCGCGAAGGCGATGAAGGCAAGCGGCTGCCAGAGTTCGGGCACTTCAAACCAAATGAGCAGAGCGATGATAGCTGTGCCCGCGGCAGCAAAAAGGCCGCGCAAAGTTCGCTGCTCCGGATCGTCCCGGTGCGCGGCCAGCTTGGCCGTGAGATAGAACGCTGCTCCGAGAATGGGCAAAGTCAGGAGACGCATGCGCACGTGCGCGTGTTCGGGGGATTCCAGGTGCAGATTGACAACCGCCGTACGATAGAGAGTGACGAGCCCGAGTAACGTATATTGCACCTGCAAATGTCGCGACTCGAGAGCGCGGCCGGCTGCTGCCAGAATGAGCATGACCGCTGCGAAAGCGATTGCTGTCCAATCCTGCAAGAAAAGAGCCCAGACCGCTGTAGCTGCGGCAAAAGCGCCCAGATAAGAATGCACGGTCAACAACGGCCGATCGGGAGAGCGGTCAAAAAATTCTTTCCAGCGCGAGCCGAGCCCGGGACTGTTGAGGTAGAACACGATGGCGCAGAAAGCGAAAAGGACACCCGCGCCGAGCTCCAGCTTTTCACCCTGCAAACGCAGGTTGACAAGATCGCGGAAGTCGAACCCGAGGAGCCGGATGCCAACCAGAAGACCCGTAAGCAGGCCGAGACGGCGAAAGACAATTTCCTTCACCAGGACGCCGGCAATCAGAAACACTTCCGTGCCAACGAGCCAGAGGATCGTCACGTGTTTGTCGTTGCCCGCGTAGTGGGCTGGGACAGCCGCGAGCATGAGCGCCGCACCGGCGACAGTAAGCACGATGAATGCTTCGCGGCGGCGTTTCGTAACGGGAATCTGTGCACAGATAAATTCCGCCGCTCCCACAGCAAATAGCGCGATGTATGCGAGTTCCGGCTGCACCGACTGAAACTTCAGGCACCCGAGAAGCAGAAACATGTTGAGAACTGCTGCGGCAGTGGAAACATGCTCTTCGAAATCGCTCTTGATCGAGCGAGCTATATAGGAAATGCGGAAGGTGAACCAGTAAAGGAAAAGGATGACCAGGCTAGCATGGTATTCGGGAAAGGCGTGTCCTTGCGCGCCATTGATGCCAAGAAGTCGATAGAGCCAGTAAAGATGAGTGAGATAGGTGGAAAGAATCCCGAATACTTCCAGTTCGAACCAGCCCATCTTCAGAACGATGGATACCAGGCCAATCGCAAGGAAAACTCCTGCGGAAAGACTATAAACGCTATTTTGACTGAGCCCAACAGTAAAATAGCCAAGAAGAAAAGCGAGGCCGGTGACGAATTGCGAGCGATAACGAAGGGTATGAAGCGCCATGGCCACTGCAACCAGCAGCATCAGCGCACAATCGACGGTCAGCCATTCGAGGTCTCGCGGAAAAACACGCATCGCGCCAACGTGATACATCCCGTACGTGCTGAAGAACAGCAGTGCCCAGCCGCCCCCGATCCCGGTGCGGCCGAGAAGGCGATAGCGCTCACGCTTTTCGAGCGCAATCCCACCAGCGAGAAGAAAGATGGAAGTGAAGTATGAAATACCAACCTTGCCCAGCGGGCCGAGCGTACCAAGCTCGTAAATGCCAAAGAGAGCGACGCCGACTACCAGGATGATGATGCCCAACTTGTTGAGCCAGTTGGTGCCGAGTGTTTCCTCGATGGCCGAAACGGCTTTCATGCGCTGCTGAAGCGTGGCCTTTCGCGCAGGAACGCGAAGGGCGGAAACCGGCGGAGACGTGGTGACACGCGCAGCCGCGGTAGGAGGAATCTCTACCGCAGGCTTCGGTGTGAGAGACGGCACGCGCGACGCCGGAGGCTGGACCGCTGGTGCCGCCTGCTTGCTCGGAGGAGGTGGCGCAGGCGATTTCTGGTAGGGTGTGCTCGCCGGTGGGGTAGGTGGTGATGCCGGCAATTGGGGAGTTGGCTCTGGCGGCTTTTTCTCCAAGGGCGGTTCCGCCCGTTTTTCGAGAATTGGGCTCGACGCAGGCGTTATGGAAGGCAGCGGTGGCACTTTTACCGGTGTCGGCAACTCGACGCGAGAGGGCACCGCAGGCGTTTCCTTGACAGGAGGCGCAACGGGAGCGACAGGGCGTTCAACCGGCGTTTCGACAGTTGAAGGCGCCAGAGGGGCAGCAGTAACAAGCTGTTTCTTGAGGTAGGCGACCTCGTGATGCAAGGAGGCGAACTCCCGGGAATGCGCTTCCCGGACCTGGTCCAAATCCGTGCGTAATTTCTTGTATTTCCCTAACAGGTAAAGCGTCAGGAAGGGAGTGATGACCGCCAGGATTGCGAAGAGGACAATAATCAGCTCAACCATGGGCTATGGGCGTCCTTGGTAGTGCTTGACCCTTTCCGATGGTAGAACGACCCCAGACGAGAATCTTGCACTTTGTTTCCCAGTTGGCCCTGCCAGTAAACGGGTTCTTGATAAATAGCTCAGATTGCGGGACTTAGTGAAGTACTGCCTTGCCTGGCCCGTATCCAAAGCACGACATTAGAAGTGTCATTGCCAACTCTGAGCCGTTTGCGCTAATGCGCGCCGCTATGTTACACATTCTGCATGCCTGACTTTGCCGCTCCTGTCGAACGCCTCATCGATGAATTGAAACATCTCCCCGGGATTGGCCAAAAAACCGCGCAGCGCCTGGCGTTTTTTCTGCTGCGGGCTGCGCCGGAAGATGCGCTGGCGCTCGCCGACGCCATTCGCGACGCCAAGGAAAAAATTCGCGCCTGCTCCATCTGCCAAAACCTCACGGATGCCGATCCTTGTCTCTACTGCACCGGGCCCACGCGAAACAAGAAGACCATTTGTGTGGTCGAAGAAGCGCACAACATCCTGGCTATCGAGAAGACCCGCACGTACAGCGGTATGTATCACGTACTGGGCGGCTCGCTTTCTCCGCTCTCCGGCCGTGGTCCGGATCAACTTCATATCAAGTCGCTTATTGAGAGATTGAAAGGCGCCACGGTGGAAGAGATCATCATCGCCACGAATCCCACTGCGGAAGGCGAAGCAACCGCCGTCTACCTTTCAAAGCTCCTCAAACCGTTAGGCGTCCGCGTCACCCGCATTGGCGTCGGCATCCCAGTAGGTGCTGACTTGGAATATGCCGACGAAGTGACCATGCTGAAAGCCATGGAAGGGCGCCGGGAACTTTAGCGAATCGTTCCACATTGGGAGGTCGTCACCCTCCACAAATTCCGAAACGCTTCCAGCGTCACTTTCTTCGAAAGTGTGACTCAGGGTCGGTCCTCCCTCCCTAGCTGCCGCTTTCCCATGCCCCTTACCATCGTTAAATGACTTCTAGTACTTACAGTACGCTCTAGTCAATTCTTCCAATTTGGTATACAGTTTGAATTCCACGGTGGTTGTCTCCCCACCTGCAAATGCCAACCGCTCCGCGGCGGACAGGAGTTGCGCTCATGTCAAACCTGGCGCACTACATGGCGCAGTATGATCACGAGCACGGATCTGCTTCGAACAAAATCCTGCATGGTGTCGGGATACCCATGATTTTTGTTGGAATCATTCTCCTGCTTCTCATGAAGTGGGTCTGGGGAGCAGTATTTTTCTTGGGAGGATGGGTGCTCTTGTTTCTCGGGCACCGGATGGAAGGAAATAATCCAGCGTTTTTTCAGGGACCGATTTATTTGTTGGTCGGACCAATCTGGGTCGCAAAGGAAGCTTGGATGCTTTTGACGGGAACGCACAGGAAACCAGCCCCGGAAGGTGCCACAGAGAGCGTCGCCAGGAAGTAGTGCGGCGCCTCTGGATCGCGAGAAGGGATAACACTGAGGTACGGGGCGGTTTGTATGAATGATTCAGGCGGAAATTTTGTTGATGAGACAATCGAGATGGTTTCGGAAACCGTAGCCAACCCCGGCAGCGAGTTGAGAAAGCGGAGAAGCACGCGCATCGTGCAGGCTGTTCCTCTCGTAGTAACCGGTGTGGATGCGCTCGGCCGACCGTTTGTGGAGCGGACTTCGTCGCTCATCATCAACTGCCATGGGTGTCGCTACCAGTCAAAACACTATGTCCTGAAAAACATGTGGGTGTCTTTGGAGGTTCCCCACCCGGAAACGGGACAGCTCCCGCGCACGGTGCGGGGCAGAGTGGCATGGATTCAGCGGCCACGCACAGTCCGTCAGTTGTTTCAGGTAGCCTTGGAATTAGAAGTTTCCGGAAATGTTTGGGGCATCGCGTTCCCGCCCGAAGATTGGTTTGCATTTCCTGAGGGGGTACAGCCCGCGCCTAAGGTGGACGCACCGCCGGAAGAGGCAGAGGTTGCATCTCTTGCTGCTGAACCCGAAGCGGCAGCAGGTGTGCACGAGGCCGAGGTTCCCCCGGCGATCGTGGGCGATAACCTGCGAGTTTTTCCTTCTCCGGCAAGCACCACGGACGCGTCTCTCCAATTGGCACGCCAGGTCGCCAGGCTGGTCGCCGATGCCAGGCAACAAATTCAGGCGGCCGCGCGGGAAGCGGCTTCTCAAGCGGTCTCGGTCGAGCGGCGTCTCTCCTTCGAGCAATGGGAACAAAAGTTTGCCGCGGGGCGTGCGGAAATTGCCGATGAAACCGCACGCGCAATCGAAAAACTCCGACAGGAAACCGACAAGCACTCGCGGGAGGCCCATGCGGCCGCAGCAGAAGCTTTGCGGACAGAGCTGCCACGATGGCTGGCTCCACAACTGGAACAGCTCACCCGAGATCTGACAGCCAGGCTTTCGCAAGAAGCGCTCGCGCAACGTAGTGAACAGGTACAGCGACTGGAAGCTACCGCAGAATCCCTGAGGACGGCTTGCCAGCAAGCAGAAGAGACCGCTGCTCGGTTGAAAACCGAGGTGGACCAGGCAGAAGCGCACATTGCTGCGCATGCAGAAACTGCGACGCTTGCGCTGGAGGAAACAGCAAGCCAAAGGGAAGACGCGGCCAATGTGCAACGTGCTGCACTCGACTCCCGAGCAACCGAGCTTCAGCAGCAAGTGACGGTGGCGCTGACAGCCGCACAAGCTTCCTGGCACGAGCAGGTCTCCAAGGAGTTCGAAGCCGCGCAGGGGCACCTCCGCGAGTCCCTGGAAGGCACCGTTGCAGAAGCACAGGATCGCGCCGCCGGTGGACTGAACGAACATATACGCGCATTGATTGTTCAATTCCAGGAGGAGACGGCGCGACACGCCACGGCTTTGCGCGAATCGGCGGGAGCTGCAGTGGCCGGATCCGAACAGCGGCTGGCCGTTCTGTGTCAGGGGTTCCAGGAACAGTCTCAAAGGCTGGAATCAATAGTGGCTCGCGCCGGAGAAGCGGGCGAGCTGCTCGAACATCACACCGCGCACCTCCAGAGCGCTCAACAGCAAGCCCTCGCTGGATTTCAGGGGCAATTAAATGATGTGCTGGGCGAGCGGCGGAGTGAACTGCAACGCGAGTCGGAATCTCTCTTCGAACAGATGAACGCTCATATTCGGACTACATTCGAAGAAGCGACAAAACGGGCATTGGAACAGTTTGATCGGCAAATCGAAGAGATGGTGCATCCCCACATCGCCCGGACGGATGAGGCTATCCACCGTTTGGCGGGGGGCCGCTCGCTGCTGGATGCCGCGTTGACTCTCCAGCAGGATCGCATTCGAACGTCGGCCGACGAAGCGTTCGCGGAATCGCTCGCACGCTTCCGGGAGAACCTGGGCAGCGTCGAGCAAATCCTTCAAGAATCCTCGCAATCCATCACGGACCGGAGCCTGGTGGAGCTGGAAGAAAGAGTTAGCCACTTGAAGCACCAGGTGGTCGAGGAACTCTTCAAATCCGCGGAATGGTACGAGAAGAAAGCGCAGACTCAGATTCAGAATCAAGCCGAAAAGGCCATCGAGCAGACTGCGAACCAACTGCGCGATAAAGCGGGCGAGATCTCCAGCCTGTTTGCAACCGAATTGGATCATTCCAGTCGCAATTTTGTGGGACACACGCAGACCCAGCTAGAAGACGTGGTGCGCGATTCCTTCGAACGCGCACGGGCACTCTTCGCGGAAGCGGCGGATACCACCGCGGCGGCGTTCACGGACGAAATCCAGCGCACCGCCCGGCAGGAACTCGAAGGCTACAACCAGGAGCTAAAGCGCTCCACTGAAGAAGAACGAACCATACTTGCGCGGCAAGTGACTGCCGAACAGGATGCTTTTCTGAATCGGTTCCAGGCAGCCTTGGGCGGAGTGCTTCAAGCAGGCGTTACAGAAGCCCAGAAGAAGGTCTCGGAAGGATTTGCGCCGCTTCTCGAACAGTGGAAATCGATGACCGAAGCCCACCAGAAAGAGATGCAGCGCGTCTACGACAGGATGGGTGAGGAAGCCGCGGAACACTATAAGAATCGGATGGAGAGTGTTTCGAATCAGTGGATGCTGGCCACCGTCGCGTCTCTCGATCACCAGTCGCGCGAAATGATATCGGGGATAGCCGCCACCGCAGAAGAAAAACTCCGCGAAGCCTGCACCCAAGTTTTCGCGGGCGTGGGTGAATCTCTTCGTGAACGGCTTGCGGAGATCGCAAAGAGATTTTCGCCCCCGACGGAGCCTCCCGTCCGCGCAAAAAGCGCGAACACAGGAGCCTGAAAGCCATGTCCTCTTCAAGGACCGCCTTCTCCTCGCCTGATTCGCCACTTCTCTTTGAGCCCGGTATAATCCCAAAGGTTCAATCGTCATGGCCAACCATGCTTACCTGCGCGTGTGGACGCGCGATTTCTCTATCGAAACAATGATCGCCGAGTTCGCGCGATTCCTAACCACCGCCCCCTTGTCAGCCTCTCACCATACCTTTGAAGAATTGATCGTCCAGGCTGTCGATCCGGGTGAGACTCCCATCGCCGAATGGGATTTGCGTCCGCTGGATGCCGGTCCGGCAGAGGTAGCCGCGATGGCCGCCCTGCACCTAAACTCGGACACTGCCTACATCGTCAGTGCCAGATGGGACCTGTGGGGTTTCGACATCGAGAGCCTCAAGTGGCAGCGGAAGCCAGAGCCGCTGATACTGACCTGCCACGGCCTGGATTACGATGACGGTGTTGCAGCTACGGCGGGACACTTCCAGGCGGATTTGGGCTTCGAGCATTTTTTCACCGGGCATGCCGGAATGCTCCCTCCGGCTGCCGCTTCCAATCCATTTAATTCCTCGGAACACCCCGTGGAGCACACTTTCCGGCAGTGGATGGCAACGAGCAACAACTTGAAGCAATATCACGACAAGACCCGCGAGAACATCCAACAATTGTTTCACTGGCTGGAGGCCATCGAACGCGCGCTGCCCGTGGAACGGACCGAGCTTTGGTCCGAAGGAGAGGAGAACATGGAAGCCCGGCTGGATGCGATTCTCACACAGCGCTAGGACGTTCCTTCCGTGGCCAACCGGAATCGAGGAGTCCTTCCACAGAACGCGGGCAACAGCTAGAATTGTAATAGTGGACGTTGGATTCGGCCTATCCGGAGATTCCGCAGAGAGTGGAAATCGTCTGCGCTCCGGGGAAAGATGGGAAGCCTGAGCGTGCGGCCAAGTTTACGCTCGCGGCGCCAAGCCTCTGATGGAGAAAACCTCGCCAAGCAAATGTCCGTGTGCTAACGGGGCGGGCGGCGTTCCGTCCTTCTTAAAGAGGATCCTCGGTCCCGGGGCCGTCCGAACCGGGCGAATCCCGCTGCCTTTCTTTCTCGGTTTCTTGCCCATGGCTATTCTTGTGGGCGGGTGCGGGGCGGATGCGCCCAAGCCATCCGCGCAGGCCGAAACCAAACCTGCCGAACCGGCCATCTCCGAAGAGATTCAATCGGCGGCGAAATCCTTGCTAGGAAGCGAGACACAAGTGCTGGCGTTCGGGGATCTGGCAAAGAACGGCAATCAGGAATTCCTGGCGGCGAACGTGGTGCCAAAAACCCCCACCAATAATTTGCCGGGCACGATCGTGACGCGCGCCGTGGTCGTCGAGAACACCGACGGGAAATGGGCGGAAGTTCTACGCTGCGATGAACATCTGAAGAATCAGAAAGGCTTTCTAGGCCTGACTCCTCTGACTCCGGTGACCGGCTGGCGGCTGCAGTACGAACAAAGCGCGGACAAGGGTTTGGAGCTTTACTTCACACCGTTGAAAGGCACAACCGATTTGCACGTCCTTCCCATCGGCGTACGGTGGAACCCTGCGACAAAGCGCTACCAATCGCTTGACCACAACTACGAACATTTTCTGCTCGAATCTCCATCCCTGGAAACGGCTAGGACCACGCTCCGATGAGTCAGGCAACGACCCGCACGAGCGCACCGGGGACCAAAACCGTCCACGACCCTCCTCCGAGTAAAGACCTGCGCGGGCTGATGCCCTATCTTCGACGCTACACCGGAAGCATTGTCTTCGGCTTGCTGATGGTTTTCCTGATGGGAATTGTGACCAACGTGCTCCCGCTGGCCACCGGCGTCATGACGGACACCCTTGCCGGTAGCCCCGCTCCCTTTGAGAACTCGGGCGGCAAGAGACCCGCGCTCGCGGCGGTTCCTCGTGTGTCGGCACTCAGCCGTGCCATTCCTTACTATGCGCCGAATAGCCGCCACACTCTCGGCATCTACTGTCTCATCGTCGTCCTCTGCGTTGCCATCAAGGGAGTTCTTTCCTTTTCCGGGCGCTGGATTCTCATTGGAGTCTCTCGGGACATCGAGTACGACATCCGTGGCGACCTCTTAAAGCGTCTGCTGGCGCTCGAGCCCGAATTCTATGTCCGCAACCGCACTGGCGAACTGATGTCCCGCGCTACCAACGATCTGAACTCCGTCCGCATGGTGCTCGGTCCGGGCATCATGTACAGCGCGACCACTATCGTCACCATGATCATGGCCATCCTGGTCATGGTCACGCTTTCCCCTTCGCTCACGTTGTGGGTTCTCCTCCCTGCGCCGATCGTCGCTGTCGCTGTGTGGTTCTTCGGCAGGACGATTCATGAACTCTACGAAACGATTCAAGCCGCGCTCGCCACGCTCACTGCCCGCGTGCAGGAGAATCTCTCCGGCGCACGCATTGTGCGCGCCTATGCCCAAGAGGAGGCGGAAATGCGCGCGTTCGATGAGCCCAACCGCGAATACGTCTCGCGCAACATCCGCCTCATCCGTACCTGGAGCATGTTTATGCCGTCGCTCCAGGCGCTGGTGGGCACGAGTTTCCTGATCGTGCTCTGGCAGGGCGGCCACCAGCTCCTCAACGGTCAAATCTCGCTCGGCGCGCTGATCGCATTCTTTTTCTATTTAAACCAGCTCGTCTGGCCCATGATCGCGCTTGGTTGGGTCACCAATATCTTCCAGCGCGGGGCCGCTTCCATGGGCCGCCTGAACTTCATCCTGACGGCGAAACCGAATATCGACGATCGTGCAGCAACGCTTCCGAAAGATTTGGCCCCCTTGGGCGAAATTGAGTTTCGCAACCTCACTTTTGCCTACCCCACCACTCTTTCTGGCATCAACGGATCCAATGGCGCCGGCAAATCCAACGGCAGCGGCCCTCGCCCCGTTCTTTCCGACATCAATCTGAAAATTCCCGCCGGGTCGACCCTTGCCATCGTCGGACCCACCGGAAGCGGCAAGACCACTCTTGCTGCTCTTGTGGCGCGGCTCTGGGAAGCACCGGAAGGAACCGTCTTCCTCGACGGCCATCCCATTCAAGAGTGGCCACTCGAAGCGCTTCGGCGCTCCATCGGCTGCGTCCCCCAGGACACTTATCTTTTTAGTGAAACAGTTGGCGGAAATATCGCGTTCGGCTTGCCGGATTACAACGCCGAGCGCGCTCGCGAGGCCGCGGAAATCGCCAGTCTGCACGGCGACATCGAAGATTTCGCCGCTGGCTACGAAACCGCCGTCGGAGAACGCGGCATCACCCTTTCCGGCGGACAGAAGCAGCGCACCGCCATTGCCCGCGCCATTGTTCGCGATCCGCGTATCCTCATCCTGGATGACGCGCTCTCCAGCGTGGACACGCAAACCGAAGAAAAAATCCTCTCCGGGTTGCGCGGCGTCATGCGTGGCCGCACCACCATTCTGATCTCGCATCGCACGTCCACAGTACAGAACGCCGACCAGATTGTGGTTTTGCGCGAAGGCCGCATCATCGAGCGCGGAACGCACGATCAGTTGCTCTCGCGCGGCGGTTACTACGCAGATTTGTACCAGAAGCAGTTGCTCGAGGAAGAGCTCGAAAACGCATGAGCACGCAGCACGAAGAAGAAGCCTTAGGCAAAGCGTACGACTCGCGCCTGATGCGGCGGCTCTTGCAGTACATGAAGCCGTACCGCTGGCGCGTCGTTTTAGCGCTTGCGCTCGTGGCGGTGGTCACTCCGCTCGAGCTCGCTCCCCCTGCCATTTTCCAGAAGGCTATCGACAACAACTTCGTCCCGGCGATGGCGCACAAGATCCCTGAAGCCACTGCCTGGATGGGAATCATTTGGCTGAGTTTGCTGTACTTGGCGGTGCTCGCGTTCGATTTTCTCGCCCAATACATCCAGATTCGCATCATGCAGCGCGTTGGCCAGCAAACCATGTATGACATGCGCCGCGAGGTTTTCGGCCACATGCAGCGGCTGCCCATGAGTTATTTCGACCGCAATCCGGTCGGACGCCTGGTGACTCGTGTCACCACCGATGTTGACGCCCTCAACGACTTGTTCGCTGCGGGTGTCGTGACCATGATCAACGACTTCTTTCTCCTCGCCGTCATGGCCGGCCTGCTTTTCAAGATCGATCGCCGCCTGGCTCTTGATGCTCTCGCCGTTCTCCCAGGCATCTTGATCGTTACGCTAATCTTCCGTCACTACGTTCGCGACGCCAACCGTAAGATCCGCACCGCCATCGCCCGCATCAACGCTTTCCTCCAGGAATACATTTCCGGAATGACCGTGGTGCAGCTCTTCAATCGCGAGCAAAAGGCCATGGACGAGTTTGCAAAGCGGAATCGGGACAATATGCTCGCCTGGCGCGACGCCATCCTCGCCTATGCCCTGTTCTACCCCGCAGTGGAATTCTTGAGCTTCGCCACAATCGCGCTCATCTATTGGTCCGGTGGCAATCGCATTTTGCATGGCACGCTGACGCTCGGCATCCTCACGGCCTTCACCATGTACGCGCAGCGCTTCTTCCGCCCCATCCAGGACTTGAGCGAAAAATTCAATATCTTGCAGTCCGCCATGGCCGCCTCGGAGCGCATCTTCAAGCTCCTTGACGAGCCTGTCACCATTCAATCGGACCCCAACGCCATCCCGCTCGTCGAGCCCCGCGGCGAAATCGAATTCCGCAATGTCTGGTTCAGCTACCGCAATGTTCCCGAGCCTACGGACGAGGATTGGGTATTGCGTGATGTCTCTTTCCGTGTTGAGCCCGGCCAAACGTTCGCCATCGTCGGCCACACCGGCGCGGGCAAGACCACGCTGATTTCCCTGCTTCTTCGTTTCTACGATATTCAACGCGGCCAAATCCTTCTCGACGGCAAGGACATTCGCACCATCGATCTCCAGGATTTGCGGCGTCAATTCGGCATCGTCCTTCAGGATCCGTTTCTTTTCACCGGAACGATTGAAACCAACGTCCGTCTCGGCACGCCGGGCATCGACAACTTCACCGTCGAACGCGCTCTCGACGAAATTGGCCTCGGCGAATTCATTCGCTCCCTCTCCGACGGCATCACCACAAGTGTCAATGAGCGCGGCTCCACCCTCTCCGTCGGTCAGCGCCAGCTCATTAATTTTGCGCGCGCCCTGGCGCACAATCCACGCTTCCTGATTCTCGACGAAGCCACCTCCAGCGTGGATACCAAAACCGAGTTGCAAATCCGCGAGGCGCTGAACCGCTTGCTCTCCGGACGCACCGCGCTCGTCATTGCGCACCGCCTCAGCACCATTCAACACGCCGATCGCATCCTCGTCTTTCACAAAGGGCGCTTGCGCGAACGGGGCGCTCATCAGGAGCTTCTCGCGCAGCGTGGCATTTATTACCGTCTCTACCAGCTCCAGTACAAGGAGCAGGAGCTGCATCTTCCTATCGAAGCCAATGGCCCCGCCGAGCCTTCGGCGCTGCCGGCCAGCGACTGACCGCCGCGAACACCACACATGCCTCCCATTCCGCTCCTTCTCTCCGCCGGTGAAGCTTCGGGAGACATGTACGCCGCGCGGCTCGCCACAGCGCTGAAGCAGCGCCTCGACGTCGCCATCTTCGGAATGGGCGGGCCGCAAATGCGCGCCGCCGGCGTCGAAATGATCACCGATTACTCCGAAGTTTCCGTCGTGGGCATCACCGAAGTCCTGAAGCGCTTGCCCTCGCTTATCCGTGCCATGCGGCATCTCGTGCAAGAAGCCGAGCGCCGCAAGCCGCCACTTGCCATTCTTACGGACTTTCCAGGATTTCATTTGCGGCTCGCGCGCAAGCTCCGACCGAAAGGCATCCGCAACGTCTATTACATTTGCCCGCAATTCTGGGCCTGGCGCCCCTGGCGGGTGAATCTGGTACGGCGCCGCTTCGCCGAGGCACTCTGCATTTTTCACTTCGAAGAAAAGTTCTACGCCGATGCCGGCGTGCCGGTGAAATTCATTGGTCATCCCCTAGTTGGAAATGTCCAAGCCACACTGACACGGGAATTATTCTCCAAGAAGTATGGTCTCCAAGAAGGGCAGCAAATCGTCACGCTCCTGCCGGGCAGCCGCCGCGGCGAAATTGCGCACCATCTCCCAGTCCTAGTGCAAGCCCTCGGTGAAATTCGGCGACGGCTCACGCCCCCGCCCCAGATTGTCGTTGCCGTAGCCCCCGGGTTGGATGCAACTCGGCTGGAAACAAAGTTTCCCGCCGATTGGCACGTGCGCTGGATCACCAATGACACTTACAATGCTTTGGCAGCGGCGGACTTGGCGATTGTCTCCAGCGGCACCGCCACGGTGGAAACGGCGCTCCTCGAAAAACCCATGATCGTCGTTTACCGGCTCTCACCGCTCACGGCACGACTGGCCAGACCGCTTGTCAAGACGAAGTATTTCAGCATGGTCAATCTCATCGCCGGCCACGCCGTCGTTCCGGAATTGATCCAAGACGACTTCACCCCGCAGCGGGTCGCCTCCGAAGCGAAGTCGCTGCTTTCCGGCTCAGAAGAAGGCAACTCCCGCGTCGCAGAGATGAAACACGGGCTCCAGGAGGTGCAAAAGCTTCTCGGCCCGCCAGGGGCAGTCGAGCGAGCCGCCGATGAGATTGTCAGGCTTTTGCAGCCCGCGAAAAGCAACGCGGGGTGAGGGGTTTGGTATCCTATAAGAGTGGATTGATTCCGAGTTGAATCGGTTTGAAAGGGGTCCGATGGCCCGCCGAAGAATTGCTCGTCCTATTTCCCTCTTTGCGCTGATCCTTGGTTTCATCGCTACTGCGCCCCTCCATGCGCAAGCTCCTCGCCCCGCAAATTTCCTCGCCAGCCATTACGATGTCTCCGCCACTCTGGACGCCATCGGGCAGTCGCTCTCCGCTACCGCCAAAATCGAGTTCACCGCCGTCGAAGCCTCCAGCAGCGTGCGCGTCGAACTTCATCCCAATTTGATCGTCAAGGAAGTCAAGGCAGAGAATGGCAAGCCACTCGCCTTTGAGCGCGACAATCAGAACCCCCTCTATCTGAACGTTCAGCTACTCACTCCCGTCGCCACCGGCGGCCACGTCACGCTCTCTTTCACGTACGCTGGATTGCTTTTCAATGAGGAAAATAGTCCCGTGCCGGGTGTGCGCGCTGCCTCGATCAACAAGGATGGCGCGTACCTGCTCTTGCCCGCGCGCTGGTTTCCCCTGACCAATTTCCCTTCCAACCGCTATACGGCAACGTTTCGGCTGAATGTTCCGGAGGCATTTGCGGTCGCAGGCACCGGCAAAGCCGCTGCTCCCACGCCCATGCCCGGAAAAAACGCCGTCGAGGGCGGGCGCCTGCTTTACACCTTTGAGTGCAAGCGGCCCGCGGCGCACGGCACCTTCGTGGCAGGCAATCTGCAGCTCAATCCGAAACAAGCAGAAGGGATCAGCGTCAATGTCTACGCGCCACGAGCTATGTCCGCGAATGCACAGGATTTTGCTTCGAGCGTGGCGCGCGCTGTTACCGTCTTTTCGGATCTCTTTGGTCCCATTCCCGACCCCACCTTTACTGTGATTCAATTGCCAGAAGGAACCCTGCGCGATTTTTCCGCTCCGGGAGTTCTCCTTCTCAGCCAGCGCATCTGGGATCCCAAAGCCAGTGACCGCACGATTGCGAGGCTGGTAGCCTCGCAATGGTGGGGAGTCCAGGTTGCACCGGCGACGCCCGGCGACGTCTGGATCACCGATGGCCTCGCGCGCTACTGCGAAGCGCTCTACGCCGAGCAAAATGCCGGCAAAGAAGCGGGCCTCAAGGCCGTCGACGAATTCGCCGTGGGCGCGCTGATGTATGAGGATGCCGCGCCAGTCGCGCAAGCGGCTCGCCTCGCGCCTTACTCGCCCGACTACCGTTCCGTGGTCATGAACAAGGGCGCCATGCTCTTTCACATGCTCGGCGCGATGATGGGTGACGTGGCCTTCAAATCGGCGTTGCACGATTTTTATTTTCAGTTCGCGGAAAAGAGCGCGCGCATCGAGGATTTTGAAAATATCATTGAGCGCCGCGCCCAGGCCTCCGTCAAGCCCCCGCAGGAGCCTCCCAATCTGCGCAGTTTCTTCGCCCAGTGGTTGAACTCCACAGGCATCCCGGAATTTTCGCTCGACTACGTCGTCTACCGTACCCCCAAGGGCTTCCGCGTTGTCGGCAAAATCAAGCAGCCTCTGGACACCTTCCACATGCCCGTCGACATCCGTATCGACACCGAAGGCAATCCCGAAACCAAGACCATCGACGTGACTGGCTTGGAATCCCAGTTTTCGGTCGACACTTTCGGCCGCCCCAAGCCCCTCGGCATCAAGCTCGATCCCAACAACGTCATTCTCAAGGCTAATACTTCACTCCGCGCTCGCGCCGCCATTGCCCGAGGTGAAGACTTGGCCGAGGCGGGCCGCTTTTACGATGCTGTGACGCAGTATCAGCGCGCGCTCAGCATCCAGCCAAACCGCCCGCTGGCGAATTTCCGCATGGGAGAAGCCTTTTTCTACCAGAAAAACTATCAGGCCGCGGCAAATTCCTTCCGCGAAGCCTTGCAAACGGTCCCTGAGCCTTCGGAGAAGTGGGTCGAGGTTTGGAGTCACCTCTACCTCGGCTGGATTTTCGATTTGCTGGGTCAGCGCGAGCGCGCCGTCAACGAATGCAGCAAGGCCAAGCAAACCAACGACAATACCGGTGGTGCGCAAGCAAGAGCTGATCAGTGTCTCAAGAAGTCTTATACCGAAGGTGGGACTCTCGTTGCTACGCCCGCGGCACCCGAACCCGCAAAGCCCGCCTCAGCGCTTCCAGCTCCGGCTTCGGGCGATAAGCCCGTCCTCAAAAAGCCCAACCCTCCCCAGCAATAGAAGCGCGCGATCACCCTTATGAACGAGGTGCTCCCCGCTTCCCGACACGGCCGAAATTTCTTTTAGGACCCTGCCTCGACTGACGCCGAGCCGTCTCCGCAGGCTCGCGCACGTTTGAGGAGCAGCTCCTGCTCGCGCGCGTTGCGCGTGAGCGATGCAGCGCGCTCGAACTCCGCCTGGGCCTCGGCGACGCGGCCGAGCTTAAAAAGAAAGTCGCCGCGCACGCTGGGCAAAAGGTGGTAGGCCTTGAGAGACGGTTCGCTGGTCAGTGAATCGATGAGCTCGAGCCCTGCTTGTGGACCGAACGCCATGGCCACCGCGACTGCGCGATTCAGCTCCACAATGGGCGAAGGTGCGAGCTGGGCGAGTGTCCCATAGAGCGTCGCGATATGCGGCCAGTCGGTTTCTGCCGCAGTACGCGCACGAGCGTGACACGCGGCGATCGCGGCCTGCATCGCGTATGGCCCGCGCGCCCCATCAAGCCGCTCCGCACGCTCCAGCGCGGCCAGACCGCGGCGAATGAGCAGTTGATCCCATTGCCCCCGGTTTTGATCCAAGAGCAGGATGGGCTCTCCCGATGCGTCCACGCGCGCCCTCGAACGCGACGCTTGAATTTCCATGAGCGCTACCAGACCGTGCACCTCCGGCTCGTTTGGTGCGAGTTCCGCCAGGATACGCCCGAGCCGCAAGGCATCCTCGCAAAGCGCAGGCCTCAGCCAGTCCGCACCGGCGGTGGCGGAGTAACCTTCATTAAAAATGAGGTAGATCACTTCCAGCACGGAGGACAAACGCGCCGCAAGCTGCGCTCCGCGGGGCACCTCGAAAGGAACGCCCGCCTCGGCCAGCGTCCGCTTCGCGCGCACGATGCGCTGCGCGATCGTCGACTCGGCCACAAGGAACGCGCGCGCAATCTCGTCAGTCGTTAAACCACCGAGCAGCCGCAGCGTGAGCGCAACGCGCGCCTCTGCCGGAAGCACCGGATGACAGGAGATGAACACCAGCCGCAAGAGGTCGTCGCCAATGGGATCATCGATCGCCGCCTCTAGCTCCGCCACGGCCATCTCCTGCCGGGCATCGAGCTCGCGGCCGATCTCTTGGTGCTTGCGCTCGGCCAGGCTGCCTCGGCGCAGCCGGTCGATCGCACGATGCTTTGCCGTGGCCATCAGCCAGGCGCCCGGGTTGTCGGGGATCCCTGATTCCGGCCACTGCTCGAGCGCGGCGACGAGCGCGTCCTGTGCAAGATCCTCGGCAAGACCAACATCGCGCACAATCCGCGTGAGACCGGCGATGATCCTGGCGGACTCGATCCTCCAGATCGCGTCAATCGCTCGATGTGTGTCGGTAGCCGTCACGGCTACCCATCACACCATCTTCGCTCCAGCGGCGCAAGCCATGTCCGCGGGGGCGGTCATCGTTGTGACTGCCGGGAATGCTCGCGCTTCTATGCCTGCGGAGGGAAATCTTCCGGCCCGAACACCTGGCGAACTTCGGTCTCCCCTTCCCAGCCCGGCCAGTATTTCTTGTGCAGCTCCATGAAGCGCAACGCTCCATCGACCGCCTCTTCTTTTGACTTGAACTCGAGGACCGCATACCCGCCGACGATTTCCTTGGCTTCGGTGAAGGGTCCGTCGATCGTGCTGATCTTTCCTCGAGAAAGCCGGACGCGCGTGCTCATTGCAGTTGGGGCTAACCCTCCGCTTGCAACGATCGTGCCGGCTTTGACCGCCTCTTCGCTGAGCTTCGCAAGGGCGTCCATGAGTTCCTTGGGCGGAGGGCCCGAGTTTTTTTCAGCGTGCTTGACCAGCATCATGAATCGCATCGTTGTATCTCCTTTTAGTTTGCGGTCGGGAACCGGGTTTCCGGATGCCCTCGACCGGCTCAATATACGTCCCACCTACGCATCGAACGACGCTTCGCAAAATCGACAGCTCGAACCATCTTTTTAAGGCCGAGGCGCGCCGCGACTACGCCCCGGCAATTTTCTTCTGCAGCTCCGGCGGGAAGTCGCTGTTCTCAAACACCTGCCGTATCTCGATCACGCCACCCTCCGGCAGAGGACACCGCTTGGCCCACTCGATGGCCTCCTCCTTTGACTTGACTTGAATGATCCAGAATCCTGCGATCAGTTCCTTTGCCTCGGTAAACGGACCGTCGGTTACAACGCGCTTGCCGTCGGACACCCGGATGCGCGCCCCCTTGGAGCTTGGGTGGAGACCCTCTTCGGTGAGCAGCACTCCAGCCTTCTTCATGTCTGCATCGAATTTTCTCATTGCGGTGACGATCTCGCCTGGGGGCACTGCGCATTTCTCCAGGGCGTCCGCGGGGGCGGGCAACAACATCATGAATCGCATGGTCGCGTCTCCTTTTCCATTAGGATGATGGCCATGCTTTCGGCTGGTTCGGATCCGCATGGCCATTGTCGAACGAGGAGAACGGGATTGCTGCGCCGAAAGTCCCCTTTTCGCGAAGCACTCACCGCGACTATGCACAACTACGTGGTGGCGGCCTTCTGCACGCACGTGTCCGCTTCGAAGATCTGCCGAATCTCGCACTCGCCGTCGCCAGCCACGTGGAGGAAGTCTTTGGCCAATTGAATGGCTTCTTCCTTGGAGTTTGCCCGAAGGATCGCGAACCCGCCGACCACCTCCTTGGATTCAGTGAAAGGCCCATCCGTCACGGAGAGCTTGCCATTCGAGCTGCGCACGCGTGCGCCCAGGGCGCTGGGGAGGCAGCCTTCGGTGGCGAGCAGCCAGCCGGCCTTCATTCCCTCTTCGACCAGCTTCCCCATTTTGGCCATTTCCTCCTGTGTAGGAGGAACGCCTCTCTCCGCCGTCTTGTAAATGCTGAGGAATTTCATAGTGATCTCTCCTTGTGGTTTTGAATTCGGCGCCGCCCTTGTGGAACGATCGCCACGTTCTCAAACGGAATCTCTCCAACGCCAGCCTGGAAAACCCAGGCTCTACTATCACGTCGAACGACGCTTCGCGAAATCGACAAGCTGAACCAAATTTTCTTGCCCCGCGCTTTTTTTGCTTCCAGCGCCATGCCACCCTCCGCGCCTATGCCTTCTTCGCTGCTGCCCGCTTGCGAAGGCGTTCCTCTTGCTCCCGTAGCTCGGGAGTAAGTTCCGGCCCAACGTCCGCGGCCTCGAACACCGGGCGAATCTCAATCTCGCCCTCGTCCTTGTGAGGGTTCGGGCAGCGCTTGACCCATTCGAGCGCTTCTTCCATCGACTTCACTTGCCACAGCCAGAATCCGGCAATCAACTCCTTGGTCTCGGCAAACGGGCCGTCGATCACCGTTTTCTGATTCCCCGAAAACCGGACTCGCTTTGCTTTCGAAGTCGGATGCAGGCCCTCCGCCGCGAGCAGTACGCCGGCCTTCACCAGCTCCTCGTTGAACTTCCCCATCTCGGTCAGGAGCTGCTCGCTAGGCATAACACCCGCCTCTGAGTCCTTGTTGGCCTTCACGATCACCAAAACTCTCATCGTCATTTCTCCTTGTGATTTTGTCTTCAAAACTGGCTTCCCGGTGGCCTCGACCGGCGGAACCAGAGCTCTACTACAACGTCGAATAAGAAACAGCCACATCGACACGCAGGCACATTATTTCTCGGACGTTTTGCTCATGAGGCTCGTTGGACGAATAGCCCGGAGAAGTACTGGCGGTAGCGAAAGGCCAGCAATCCCCACAGAAGCGCGACTACGACGGCTACAATTGCACCGGTGTGGTCCAAAAGAAGGTGATACAGCAGAATGTTCACGATGACCGGCCCAAGAAGCGTGAGCGCGAGCACGACATAACGATTGACGAGCAAAAGCACGCCGCCCACAAGCTGAACCCCGCTGACGAACCAAACATAGTGCGACTGAAACAGTACCGTCAGGAACTGTCCTGCCAGTCCCGCGGGCAAGGGTGGTGTCGGAATAAACCCCAGGAACCCATTTAGCCCAAACACAAAGAAGGTCAGGCCGAGTAGAATGCGTGCAATCAACAGTACGACTTTCATTTTCTCTCCCTCTAATAATGGAAGTGCCTAGCATAGCTGTGACAGGGGCTAACCTACAATGGAAGGCCTGACGGCCGAACGTCCACCCCGCGCCTATACCGCACTGGCCATAACGGCGAGCAGGGGCCAGAATGACATCAGCATCTGCAGGGGGCAGTGCAAAGAGCGCTCGTAATCAAGCAGCGCCTGCAGAACGGTCGGGACGAGAGAGGGAAGTACCCCTAGCATCCCCCACGCGGCAGTGCCGAGAAAGTGGCTCAACTGGGCTGTGGCGAGATCCAGGCTTCCCAGCAAAACAGCAATGCCAAGGCCGGCGAGCGCCGCTTCGACGATTGGTTTCAGGCCCCGAGAGTGTGTGTGTTGCCTTGTCATGTCGCCTCCTGAACTGGGCTTCTTGCTCTCACTTGTATGTCGAACGGGACGCGGCAGGATCGACAGCTTCAAATTTCTCCTTGACGGAATTGTTTTATGTGGTAAGATGTGAGGTAGAGATTTTTACGTACCGAGGTCGGCGGCAGCGTTCCTGCCGCTTTTCGTTTTTCAGTGCCTTCTCCCTCTTAAGTAATTTTATTTCAAGCATTTGCGCGCTCCTTGCCGATTGATGGAAATCCAGCAGTTTTTGGGTCTTTTCTTTTCAAGAGTTACACACTCTTCCGTTTTGCGTAGATTACTAAATCCTTTGCCTTCTATAGATTACGCACTCTTTTGCAAGACAATGGGGGTGGCACCCCCCCCACCGTATATGAACCTAAAGTATTCCTTGAACTGCGCCTGGAAGCTGTTGGCACGGCAGAGCTTACGCCGTTTCTCCGGTAATAACAGCGCTCAAACTGCCGCTGACCCGGTCAGCGGCGGTCCGTTCACGCCCTTTCGCTGCACCAGGACCTGAAACCGTTCCCCCATCCCTTCCGGATGGATAAGCATTTTCAACTGTAGCCGCGAGCGCACCTGCTCCGCCTCGCTCTGCCCGGCATCGTAGAGATCCGCGAACTCGTTCTTTTGCCCAAGTGCAAGCAAGAACGCGGTTTGCGAGGTGAGACCCACCGTCTCAAGACCGGATCGCTTGCCCCAGGTTTCGAGAGCTGTGAAATTCACGTGCGCCGTCAGGTCCTGTTCCCCCGGGGACGCGTAGAAATCTTCGCTTACGCGATGGTTGCGATACGCAAGCAGTGTGCCGTGCATGTGGTGCTCATCGAATAGGTCTGTTGCCCGGTGGCCGTAATCGATCGTCAGCACAAATCCGCGTTCGATTCGCCGGCCCACTTCGGCAATCCAGTCGCACGCTTCAAGCCCGGCTTCCGCATGCTGGCCTTCATTCAGAGTAACGCCTTGCGTCGCAAAATATTCGCTGATCGCGCAAGTCGAAAGTGGCGCGACGACATCCACAAATTTCTGGTTTTCATACCCCGCGAAGATCTCCTTCAACGCACCTTCTTTCATCACCACACGGTGCACCGCCAGCGCATCGATCAGCTCATTCGAGAAGACGCAGCCTGCGGGAATCTGTGCCGGAAGCTCGACGGAAGTCCGGAAATGCCCCGCATCCGCATGACGCTGCGATCGCATGGCTGCCTGCTCGCGGCGCAAAGCGGAGCGCTCCACCGCGACGTAAAGCAGCGCGCAGTAGAAATCCGGGAGCCTGGCTTCGGAAAAATCGAGAATGTGCCCGGCGAGCCGGCCGGCACCCGCGCCCGCTTCCACCACCAGAAATCCCTTTGGCCGTTTGAGGTGCTCCCACATTTCCGCAAACTGCCGGCAAAGCAGCCGGCCAAAGATTGGATGCACGTCCGCGCTCGTGTAGTAATCCGCGAAGCGCTCCGATTCTGGTTTGCTGTAATAGCCGTGCACCGGATGGTACAGGCATTCGCGCATGTAATCAGCGAACGGAATTGGGCCGTAGCGGCGGATCCGTTCTGCAAGCAGTTCTTCCAGCGGCGTCACGCGCCCGGCGCTCCCGCCGCACCGGAAACAGACTCGGCCTGAATCTGCTTCCATGCCCGTTGAAACGCTAGTTTCGCGGCTTCGTCAAAAAGCACGAAGTGTACCGTTTCGAGCGAAGTTTCTCCACGCAAGTGCTGCGCCGCTTCCCGCAGCATGATCTCCGCGCATTCCTTAAGCGGAAATCCCGCGATGCCTGTGCCCACCGCTGGAAATGCAATGGACTTAAGGCCTCGCTCATTGGCAATCTTCAGACAATGCGCCGTGGATCTTCGCAGCGAATCGGCCGTGGTTTTCCCGCCGAGTTCCATGCTCGCGGCATGAATCACGAACCGCGCCTTCAATTTGCCGCCGGTGGTGATGGCCGCGTAGCCTACGGGAATGCTGCCGATCTCGTCGCACTCACGCTGGATCTCCTCTCCACCTTTCCTGCGAATGGCTCCTGCCACTCCGCCGCCGAGAATCAAATCGTTGTTCGCGGCGTTGACGATAGCGTCCGTATCCATCTCCGTGAGGTCGCCTTGTTGAATAATAATTCTGTCCGCCAGCGGTTTCATTGACGATGCGATCCGTTCTTCTTCGTGCGATTTAGGCTTTCTTCTCCGCCACTTTTTGCTGCGCGTATTCATAAACGCCTCGCCCGGTTTTCCGGCCCAGGCGTCCCTCCTGAACGTAATGTCGCAGCAGCGCATTGGGGCGGTACCTTTCGCCGAGCGTGCTGTGAAGGTACTCGAGAATCTTGAGCCGAACGTCCAGGCCGACGAGATCGCCGAGCTCGAAGGGTCCCATCGGGTGATTCAAGCCCAATTTCACCGCTTTGTCGATATCTTCGGCAGTCGCGATTCCCGCTTCGAGCATATTGAAGGCTTCGTTTCCGATTAGCGCGTTGATGCGCGTGGTAATGAAACCCGGAGCCTCGTTGACGATCACAACTTCTTTTCCCATGCGCCGCGCTACTTCACGGCAGATGGCGATTGTTTCTTCGGAAGTGTGCGGCGTTCTCACCAGTTCGATCAGCTTCATCTTCGGGACTGGATTGAAAAAGTGCATGCCGATGCAGCGGTCGCGTGAAACGGTCACGTCCGTGAAATCGGTGATCGAAAGGGACGATGTATTGCTCGCAAAAACGGCTCCGGTCTTCGCAAACTTGTCGAAAATGGTGAACAGCTCAAGCTTCATTTCCAGCTCTTCCGGAACTGCTTCAATAATCAGCTCCGCGTCACGGATTGCGTCTTTCACGTCCGCCGCCGTGGAGATCAGCGACAGCGCCCTGTCGCGGACGCTGGCTTCCACTTTCCCGCGCGCAACTCCTTCTTCAAAGGATTGCCGGATCCAGACCATCGCTTGTTCCAGTACGGGACTGGAAACATCTTCGAGTACCGTTTTGTATCCGCCGAACGCGGCAGCGTAAGCAATTCCCCGTCCCATCGTGCCTGCGCCAATCACGGCAATGATATTCACATTCATTCGTCGCGCTCCCTGCGCAGCAGCGTCCCTGCAAAAACTTTCCACGCTCCCCCAGGAATCATCGTACTTAATACCTCGGAACGTTCGGATCCACCTCGAGCGACCAGCGCTCGATTCCGCCCGCCAGAGACTTTGCTTTCTCGAAACCCTGGAATCGCAGCCATGCCGCCGCGTCCAGGCTGCGCATCCCGTGGTGGCAATAACAAATCACCTCATCCACATCCGGCAAAGTATTCACACTTGCCGCCAGAGCGCCGAGCGGCACGAGCCTTGCGCCCTCGATCCGGCAGATTTCCTGCTCCCAGGGCTCGCGCACATCCACGAGCACCAGCTTCTCTCCGCTGTTGAGCCGCCCCTTCAGCTCCGCAGGCGTGATCTCCAATTCATCCATTTATTTTATTTTGCCTTCCATACCGGCTGGCGTTTTTCGAGAAAAGCGCGAATGCCTTCCTGCGCGTCGTGCGTATGCATAAGTTCCGACAAGTATACGCGTTCGGCTTCCTCAAGCTGCTGCAAGAAATCGGCAGAATGAAGCTGCGCCAAAGTTTTGCGCGTCAGATGGAGTACGCTCGGGCTCAGCGCCCGCAGTTCTTCGAGCAGCGCGTCCACCGCCGCGGCAAGCTCGTGGTCGGGAACCACACGCGTGACAAACCCGAGGCGGTGCGCCTCCGTCGCGCTGATTTGGCGCCCGGTAAGAATCAGATGCCCCGCCGCTTGCATTCCAATCCGTTGCGGCAACGTCACCAGGGCAACCGGCGGGAAGCAACCCAGCTTGATCTCCGGCTGGCCGAACTGCGCGGATTCCGTGGCGAGCACAAAATCGCAAAAAGCAGCCAGCTCCATGCCGCCGCCGAGGCAATAGCCGTGGACAGCGGCAATTTTCAGGCAGTCGGCGACGGCCAAACGACGGAAAACTCCGTGAAATGCGGAGAGCATTTTTTCGACGCGCTTCGGAGTGTGATCGGCGACGTCGGCTCCCGCGCAGAACGCTTTCACGCCCGCGCCCTGAAAAATCACGAAATCCGATTTGGGCAGAGCGCCCTCGAGGGCAGCATCGAGTGATTCCATCATGGCGATGTCAAGAATATTCAGAGGCGGGCGATCGAGCGTGACCCAAGCCGTGCGATGTTCGAGACGGAGCTGAATGGTTTCTTGGCGAGTGGTCATGTTGGCAGAGCGCTCGAAACCGGAAAACTATTTGCCCCTGAATTGGGGCTGCCGTTTTTCGAAGAAAGCTCGAATTCCCTCGTTGCAATCTTCCGAGAGATAACAGCGGATTTGTTCCTGGACTTCGTGCTCCAAAGCCGCCATCAATGCTTCCTTCTCGCTGGCAAACAAAGTTCTCTTGACGGCGCGGATCGCCAAGGATGGTCCCTGCGCAATTTTTTGAGCGAGATTTTTCACCTCCGTTTCGAGCTGCGCGGCGGGCACCACGTGATTCACGATTCCGAGACGCAGCGCGGTTTTCGCGTCGATCATATCTCCGGTATAGAAAAGCTCGGCTGCTTTTGCGGGGCCAACGAGTTGCGGCAAAAAGTAGGTTCCGCCGAAATCGGGGAATAGTCCAACCTTGGCAAAGTTCTGGCCGAAGCTCGCTTCTTCCGCGGCAATGCGGATATCAGCGGCCAGGGCAATGTTCATTCCTGCGCCCGCTGCGGCCCCGTTTACCGCCGCAATCACCGGCTGCGGCATTACGCGCATCTTGAGCACGGCTTGCATGCCGGCGCGGAGTAGCGGATCTAATTCATTTGTCGCCCTGCTCGCGCGGCCTTTGCCGATCAATCCGAGGTCACCGCCGGCACAGAAAGCACGCCCCGCACCGGTGAGAACCACAACGCGGACGGTGTCATCCTCGGCGATATGGCCCAGGGCATCGTTCAACGCCAACGCGAGCTCGTTGTTCAACGCATTCATTCGGTCGGGGCGATTCATCACCAGCGTGGCGATGCCCTCGTGTTTTCCTTCCAGAAGGACCGGCCCTGGTTGCACAGTCTGTGGAGAATGACTCATAAAGATCTCTAGAGGTATCCCCGGGATTCCCGCTCTTTTTCGATGCGCACCACGAGTTGCGCAAGCTTTCGAAAATGACGCAGCTTTTCGCTCTTGTTTTTGTTATTTGCCCCGCTCGTGGAAGGCAGGACGTAAACGCGCGCGCCATAAAGCAGCTCTTTCTGCATGCCGTAGTTGCACTTGCGCTGCGCAAACTGTTCATAGGTAAGCTTGCCATTGAAAGCCACGACGCGCGGGCCATATTCCTCCAGCTTTTGCGAAAGCACGATGCGTCCCTCGGCAAAATCCTCGCGCTTCAGTTCCTCGCTCCCTTTCGTCGGGCGCTTCACCAGATCCGTAAGGCCGACACCAAATTCAATCACGCGCTTATCATCATGGTAATCAAACGGCTCCGGCACCACCCCGCTCTCATAGAGCACCGGCCAGAATTCATTTCCCCGTCCGGCATAGTAATGGCCGACGCGGACGGAAGACTCGCTCGGATTGCAACCGACGATCACCAGCTTCATCCCTTTACGGAGATGGTCGGGGAGGGTACGCATGGTGCAAGCTTACTATGCCTTTCGATTTTTTTTACCTGCCCTTGAACTTGGGGTCTCGCTTCTCTACATAGGCGGCCAGCCCCTCTTTGGCGTCCTCGCTGGTGAAGAGCAACTGCTGGAGTTCGCGCTCAAGGCCAAGGGCTTCGTTGAAGGGGATTTCGGAACCGGTTACGACTGCGCGTTTGATGCGGCCCACCGCGCCCGCCGCTTTATTGGGCGGGCAAAATTGTTTCGCATAGGCCATGACATCGCGCCAGAAATTCGCGCTGTCGTAGAGGTGATGGACCAGCCCCATCCCCAGCGCTTCTTCAAAGCTGAAGGTCTGTCCGCGCGCCATCAGCTCGAGGGCCTTCGCGCGGCCGACGACACGGGCGAAACGCTGTGTCCCGCCGGTGCCCGGTAAGACACCCAAATTGACTTCCGGCAATCCGATTTTCCCGCCGCCTTTCTTGGCAATGCGAATGTCGCACGCCAGCGCAACCTCCAATCCGCCGCCGACGGTATGACCGTTCAGGGCAGCAATGACCAGTTTGGGAGTTTGCTCCAGCCGGCAAAGCGTCTCATTGGCTTGCAGGCAGAAGTAATACTTATAAGCCGGATCGGCTTTGGTGAGCATGGAGATGCTCGCGCCTGCGCAGAAGAATTTTTCTCCGGCACCGCGAATCAGGAGCACGTGCACGCTCTCGTCCATGCGCGCTTTCAAAATGGCGGCGTCGAGCTGTTGCATCATCTCGTAACTGTAGGTATTTGCCGGTGGATCGTCCAATTCGAATACCGCGATGCCCTCTCCCACGCGGTATTTCACCAATTCTTTTCCGCCAATTGCCGATGTTGTGGCCATGCTTTCGTTTCTCCTCTCGTGCGGCTCTCAGAATACCCCGAACGCGCGAGTGCAGCCATCTGCTAAGCCTCGCCGGCGGCCTTCCACAAGGGCAATTCCCTGCCCAACTTTTTATCGACCGCCGCCGCATAAACCTTCATCGCCGCAGCCAGATCCCAGGAGGCGATGCCATTCGACTTGAACAAGGTGACTTCCGAAGGGCTGGTTCTCCCACTGGTCTTGCCTGCCACAATGTCCGAGAGCTTTTTGACGCCCGTCCAGCAGATTTCATCGCCGTGAAACGCGATGATCAAATCACCCGCTTCCTGGCGCGATTGTTCCACCGAATCCACAACGATAATGTCCGCACTGGCAATCGCTTCGTCATCCAGCTCCCGCTTGTGCGCGTGGTTTGCGCCGATGGCATTGATATGGGCGCCCGGCGCGAGGTCCGCGCCGCTTACGACGGGCTGCGAGGAAGTTGTGGCCGTGCAAACAACGTCCGCGCGGCGAACCGCTTCTCCCGCGGAACTGCTTGGAGTCACCGGCAACCCCAAACGGCCGGACATTTCACTACAAAATTTCTCGAGCTTGGAGGCATTGCGGCCGTAGGCACGGACGGATTCGAGCTTTCGAACGGCGGCAACCGCTTCGAGCTGCGTCTTGGCCTGGCCCCCGGTTCCGATGATGGCGGCAACGCGCGAATCCTCGCGGGCAAGGTATTTTGTTGCCACTCCCGAAGCCGCGCCGGTGCGCAACTGGCCCATATAATCCGCTTCGATCACCGCCAGCAAATCACCCGTGGCCATTTCGTAGAGCGGAACAAGAAACCGCACTTTCCCGCGGGCAAAGGTGTACTGCTTCATGGCCACGAACCCGGCGGAATAATCCGCCGCAGCCATGTAATGAAAGAAACCGCCGCCGGGCAATTCAAACCGTCTGCGCGGATGGACGACCACTTCTCCCGTGGCTTGCTTGCGGGAAATCTCTTCGACGGCCTTCAGGGCCTGCGGCATGTCCAGAACTTCGCGCACTTCCGCTTCGTTGATATGCAAGGTCATCCGATTTTCTCCGCAGCAATTCCGCTGCCCCGCAAGAAGACGCGGGAGTTGCTGCAAAATAAGCTATTAAGCTGCCGGTTTGGCGGCTTTCACGGCAACCCTTTTGTTCGAGACGTCACCAGGTTCGCGAACCCGGCGCACCACGGTCTGAATCAGTCGGTACACACGCTCTTCCTTGTTTCCATCCATGACTCGAAAACGGAATTCCGGCTCGCCTTTTGGCCCTTTCGCGATGCGAATGGGCAGTTGTCCGCAGAGATTATTTTCGATAAACGCGGTTTCGTATCGGCTCTTCTTCACATACCAGGTGTAAACGCGCAGGGCCGTGAAGTCGCACGCCTGGCCTTCTGGTCCGCGGGCGGCCGCGACGAGGAATTGCGGCTTTTCGCCGGAAGGATCCGGAACATGATTCAGTTCGAACCAGGCCAGCGGGCGTATATTTGCGGAAGCGGTGCCTTCGCGTATGGCATCGGGCAAATCGAGTTCCACAAAGCGCGCGACCACCCAACCCGCGATCGGCACGGTTTGATCGCCGGGCTGTGTTGTGGTGGTGGTGTCCGCGCCGCGCGAGGAGCTTTCTCCCGGAGGCCGCGTGGCGACACCGCGAACCAGAAACCAATCTTCTTTCTTGGTTTCCTGCGGCTCATTCCCGGAATCCTTTTCATCCGTCACCTGCACCCAATCGGCAGTCGCGCGTCCGACAATTTCCAATGGAACATTTCGCCCAAATTGGTAGAGGCGAGGCTCGGCTCGCCCCGGCTCGACGTGCAAATTCGTGGACGCTTTGGTGCGCCCTCGCGCCTGCACGGGCATGTTCCGCACTAACTGGAGCAGCTTCAAGCTGCGTTGCCATAACTCCGGGTCCATCAGTTGGTGGCTTTCCACCCAGCCAACCGCTCCACCATTGGTTCGGACCTTGACATACTCATTGCGTTTGCTGATGACTTCGACGCGCTCCCCGTAATGCAGCATGCCGATCTGCTGGCGCACTTGCGCGATGCTGCTCAGGATGGGGGCTACTTTTTCGCTAACGAAGGCTTCGCCTTGCGATTCGCGCCTCGGGCGCACCATCCAGGCCGCGAGCGTTACCAGACAAAGCAGCGGAACCGCGATAAGAAGCTTCCTCTTCATGCGCTGTCCCCGAACGTTGTGCCGATGGCCCGCGCCGCCTGCACGACGCGCATGCCATGCGCATGAATTGCGGAGCGCACGACGCCACGAATCACCGCGTTTAATCCCGGCGCATCGCCACCACCATTGGCCACACCGATGGTCTTCATCTTGCTCACAATTTCACGCCAGTTTGATTCTTCGTCAAAGATTGTACCTGAAAGAGCGCTGGCACCGCAGCCGTCGGTGAACGCCATGCTTTTCTGCTAAAATGCCGCAGCTTTCGAAGAAGTGGCGTGAAATGGTTTTGCGGGAGCCTCTTGATGAAGTCACTCAATCGTCTTCAGCCAGTGGGGTTGCTGGCGCTCCGCGTGGTTCTCGGCATCATTTTTTTCGCTCACGGATATCCCAAGCTGGCCCACCTGGGAAGCGGAATGCAGGGCTTTTTCGTGCAACACGGCCTCCCGGGATACTTCGTCTATATCTCCGGCGTTCTGGAAGTTTTTGGCAGCTTGCTGCTGGTGCTGGGGTTATTTACGCGGCCCGCCGCGCTGCTACTGGCGATTGAAATGGGCGTGGCCATCTGGAAGGTGCACAGCGCCAAAGGATATCTGGCCGTGCATGAATATGAATTTCCGCTGACGCTGGCGATGGCCTGCTTTGCTTTGGCGACGATTGGCGCAGGGACGCTTTCCCTAGATAGCCCGTTGTTCGAGAGGGGGAGAAACTCGAAGCGCGGGTGATGGGTTCGTCTGGCTTTCGGCGCTGTTTCATCCACTAACCTGGTATAGAATCTAGCGTGGCTTCCAACTTCTAGAGGGAACTCCGATGAATAAACACTTCTTGCGGTTCGTTTGTGTTGCGTTGCTGGCTCTTGCTTCACTGCTGCTCGCTTCGGTCCTGCGGCTGCCAGCCACGGATGATTCTTCTCCCCTGCCCGCACCCCCGGTGGCCAAGAAGGCGCCGAAAGTCACGGAAATCAATGGCCAAAAGATGGTCGATAACTA
>Ga0209802_1000175_pt1 | contig 48725 bp, 51 predicted proteins | sample GraSoiAngelo_129_FD_185886 | JGI IMG/M metagenome (GOLD analysis project Ga0209802, IMG submission 185886) | Grasslands soil microbial communities from the Angelo Coastal Reserve, California, USA - 14_0927_12_40cm (SPAdes) (version 2) | ecosystem: Environmental > Terrestrial > Soil > Grasslands ...
GCTCGGAACGATTCGAGTCCTACCATCACCGCCGGTGGATTCACGACTGACTCCCAACCGATGGTTCTAATCGGCGCCATCTCTGCGCCGGGGACAAATCCGGAGGGGGGAACCGTGGGGGGAGCGGGCCAGGTCTACATGTATGACACGGGAGGAAACCTTCTCCTTGTTTACGGGGATCCTGATCCGACGGTCGGTGAAAACTTTGGCCTTTCACTCTCCTCTGCGCCGGATGGAAGTGTCGCTGTGGGCGCTCCGAATGCGGCAACTACCACATCCACGGGAGACGTCCTTGACAGCGCGGGCAAGGTTCTGCTCTTTGACCCCGCTGGCAATCTTGCTCAGACATACCGGGACCCGGATCCGAGCTTCTTCGAGCAGTTCGGATGGTCCATAGCCCTCTCAACCAAGAACACGGGGCCCGACTCCCTCCTGTTCATCGGAGCCCCTCGCGCCCTTTCCGTTGGTCCCCCCGGATACACGGTCTTCGGCGGCGCAGTCTTCCTGTACAGCTCGACGGGCGTCTTGTTTGGCAAGATTCCGGACAGGTCGATTGACTGCTCCGAGTTCGGCAACTCCCTCTCCATCGCAAGCGATGGAAACAGCATGGCGACCGGGGCTCCGTTGTGCGTGTCTGGGACGGGGGCCGTGTTCCTCTTGAACACCAGAAACGGCTTCATTCCGAACATTGTGGATCCGAGTCCAGTTCAAGGCGAAAAATTCGGCTTCTCAGTCTCCATGTCCGCTGACGGCTCGATCCTGGTGGTCGGGGCATTGTTCCGTGGAAACGCGTTCGTGTTCGACGCCCTCGGGAACCTTCTGATAGTACTCTAGTCGCGTGCGCAGAAGCCTAGAGGCCCTACTCAGCTCCCGAGAAGGACTGCGCCAGCTAGCAAGCCGAAAAAAGTAACCGGAATAGCCCCCAATTCTCTTGATTAATTGGAAAGTCCCCGAACAGGTCCAAGGAATAGCTTCACGTCACATTGTCCTACTGTGGCATGGCCAACACATAATGGCGCAGTTGTCTAACTTGTCAGACCCACCGTCACCCTCCGGAACTATATGATGCGCTTCCCAAGCCCCCTCCCCCTCCCCTCCACGGCTAGCCAGACGAAGAGAGACACCGCAAGGAACAGCATGCTGATGATCAGCCAATCTGCACTCACAAGCCGCCATTGATCTTACTCATGCTTCGCTCAAAACTTTCGGCGAGAAGGCCAACTATCGTCTCAAGAATATTCAACGAGACGTTCGCATTTATCGTTTGTTCGGCCACAAGTTAGCGAGATTACCGCTTGTTGATTCCCTCCTAGCACATGCTCTTAAACGGCCGATTAGGATTGGCGGGGCATGTCGAAATCCTATAGCAGTTGGGACTGAGTCGCCATTGCGGTCGTAAGCATTTTCCTAGGACTTGTTGCCTTCGCGTTCACTCAATCGATTTTCAACCTACTATTTGTGCCACCCATCGTCGCGATCCTCTGGAACTACACCGACAAAGTGAAGAGCCTCGAAGAGAGACTATCACAGATTGAAGTAAGACTGGCGAGCAACACATCAGGCGACGGTGCAAGAGCATCATACGATCGGAACCCATACCTTACTGACTCAATCGGGCAGTCTCGGTCCACACGTGGCGGGACACTCGACCACCCAGTACGCCTAACGAACAAGACCTGGAAGACGCCTCCATCATTGCTGCCAACCTGACTGGTTAACCATCCACGACTGGGCATTGTAACCTGACAAGTAACCCACATCCCCCCGGACTCTGGCTCGCCAGAATCCTTCGTCGTCTTGCTCTTCAGCGGATTTTTATAGGCGATGTTACATGGTACATGTCAGATGGAAGACGTTGAAGGTTGCGCAGACCGAACTCAATGAGACCGAGTATCAGCTATTGACGAGATACGCTGAGGAACACAAGCTCACCGTGAAAGAGGCGCTGCGCATGGCCGCCCAGAAGCTAGTGCTCGACGACAAGGTCTACCCGGACGACCCAATATTCAAGAATATTGAACGAGCCTCGAAGCCGGGAAGGAAGACGAAATGGTCGGTTGACCATGACAAGATTCTCTACAGTAAACCTTGATCTTCGTCGATAGCAGCGCCTGGTACGCGCTCAAAGCTACCGACGACAGATTCCACGACGACGCAGTCTCATTCTATGATGAACTGATGACCGGTCGACACGGGTCTCTTGTAGTATCTGACTATATTCTTGATGAGACTGCAACGTTGCTGATGTCCACAAAAGGAGGCAAGACAGCGACGGGTTTTCTCGATGAGGCATTGAGCAGCAAGAGTGTCCGGGTCATCTGGATAGAACCTGAGCTGTTTCACCAGGCCACGAGAACCTTCAAGACCGGTAGCATCAGGGGATGGAGTTTCACGGACTGCACAAGCTTCGAACTAATGTACCGACTAAAGATCGGGGCAGCCTTCGCGTTCGACGGACACTTCAATGAGGCTGGATTCAACCGTCTCCCGAACATCCCGATATAGAGCGTCTCCAGGAACCACCGCCAGACCATTCTCATTCAACTCACCTACCCCACTGAAAAGTCAGATAGGAGAAAAACGACTTCCCTCGTGAGACAGCTCTTATTATTCTCAGACTAGAAACAACCCTACTGATCCCAAATGAAGAAAATGAGGCGATACCTAGGAGGATTCTATAGCCCCATGCAACTGGCCTTGAACAAATGGGCCATAGGGGCCGGCATCTATGTTACAGACAAGAAACTGGTTCTGACCGGTGTCGGAGGAGACAAGGATGCAACGTTCAAGAAAATCGTAACGGGCTCCGGACGGAAAGAGTTTGATCCTTCAAACCTAACCCCCGACCAGAACACGGCGATAGTAAGAGAACTCTCCACAGAATCCCCAAAACAGCTCGTCTTGAGCAAGGACCAAATTTCAAGCATGGAAACGAAACAACCTCCCGGAATGTTCCGCACAGGACATCTCAAAATACTCCTAACCTCCGGAGAAACACTCCAACTAATCATCAGCAAGAAAAACGAATACGAACGCATCCTCTCTCTACTGCAATCGTTCAATCCCCAAGCCTTGAGACAAGCGACCTAGACCATGGTCTCCTCTCACGAGACCCTTCCAGTAACAAGGCTCTTCCAGGGACTTCAGCTAGTCTCGAAAGCTTTCTTCTTCAGAAAAGACTCTGCGCCCGTCTCGTCTGAAACGATTGAGCAACTCTTTTTGCCCAGACAAGTCCTCCCTTAGACACTGTCCGCTTGTCAAAACCGTTCGAGATCCACCCAGCACTACTCGCGCTGCTAGCAGTGTTCTTCATCTCACTAATCCTCAGCTTGTGGGGCGGAGCGCTGTTTCCAATTCTTACAACACTAATCGGGGGTGTGCTCGTCGGGACGGCAGTTGCGTTCCTGATACTGTACACGCTAGTCTGGCTGGCACGAAAAATCTACGCGCGACAGAGTACACCTTCCAAGGCGCTAACAGTCTTACTCTCCATCCGAACAATAGCAGTTCGAAGTCGAGGCATTCCCGCATTCTGATGGGATGAGCCCGCTCCATCAAACTGCATGCTGATTCTTCGTTTTCGACTTCAACGCTTCAAGCTCTGCCTTTAGGGCCTCTATCTCTTTCTCTTTCTCTGCTAGTGCACGTTCAAATGTCTCGACATAGCCGGAGACTTCTCCCTCAAGTTGGGGGATGAGGGTTCTCGATATCGTGGGTAACTCATTCATATTTGTTCGAGTGAGTTGCTCGACCAGTTGCCTGATTCTTTCAAGATACTTCCTCACGCTCTCGGATGGTTCGTACAGCTTCCTCAACTGGTCTTGACGTCTCAGCATCATTTCGCTGACTTCGGTTACTCTCTGGATAGACCTGTACAATCCTGTTGTTGGATCTGTAACCTTCATTATCTCTTTCAGTCTACGATTCGCCTCCTCGACAGCCACGAATAGTTGAGGCTCAACGAATGGTGCCAATCTGGCAGGCTTCTTTTCGTCTTCCTTTTTCCTCTCAGTCATAGCCGAGCGAGGGCACTTGCCCTGCTTCAAAGTTCTTTCGGTCTCTCGACATGGAATGCCTACTCCGTTCGCCTCCTAGCCCTCAGAAATCATTCAGAAAACTAGAGATGACATAACCGGAGTTCGTGAGGCTCCTGGGACCCGCTCGTCCTCTGCACTGTGACCAAGAGCCAAGAACTGCCTGAAGAATTCATATAAGAAACTCCAACATCCGGACCCATGAAGTTATGACAATGTCAAAGAAACAAGCCAAGGCGAAATCCGCCAAGAAGACAACGAAGAAACCCACTCATGCCATTGCAAAGAAGAAGACTGCGCTTGCCGTTAAGGAGCCTCAAGCCGGTTGGATTGAAGAGTTCAACAGACTGTCAGAACCATTCCGCTTGATCCCCTGGGACCCGTTCAGAGGATTCGAGTGGCCCGTTGAGATCGAGCTGCCGACGCGGGTTCCCTACGTTGATGTTATCGACTCTGGCAACGAGTATCTGGTAAAGGCAGAGGTTCCGGGGCTGAAGAAAGAGACTTTGAAAATTGACGTGGGGCCGAACGAGCTGTCACTGAGCGCTGAATCTGACGTTGAGAAGGAGGAAGTTGGGAAGACCTACTTGCATCGGGAGAGAGCTTTCTCCACATTCCGTAGAAACATAGGCTTTGCAGAAAGCGTAGACGCTGAAAAAGTGTCAGCAAAAATGTCTGAAGGCATACTCGCAATAACACTTCCCAAGCTAGAACCCAGGGCTGAAAAGAAAACCAAGACACTAACGTTGTAAAGACGTTACTCTGCCCCGGCGGAATGGGCTATTGCTGAACTGAGTCAGCGTGCTCCGACCTCGCATTCTCCTGATCCGACATAGGGTTATTTTTAAAGAAGGCTTATAAGCGAGTAACACCTATTACATGTTAGTAACAAAGGAAAGCACCCATGCGAACCAATATGAGATTCCCAACCGTCAGCCCCGGACTGTTCCAAGGTCCTCGCTTTTCTGAGAGAACGCCCACTTTTGTGCGAGAAGCCCATCAGCTCAGGCTCACTCTGAAACCGATTCCCCGGATCATCGACCATCGGTCCGGGTTCGTCAATTAGCGTGGCTCCCCAAGAGCGTTTCTCCCGTATACTTGGGGAGACCACCGCTAGACAAGGCGGAGAAAGGTAGCTCCTTCAGAATACTTCTGTTTCCAACTTCAACCTTTCCCCTAAGGCGTCTAGAGAACTCTGACAGCTGCGATTGGAGGCGATTGTGGAAGGTACCAACAGACCTATCCGAACGGTCAGCTTGACTGTCCCACCGCCTACCAGTGGTATCCCTTTGCCTACGAAGTTAAACCGGCTATTCCGATTGTACTCCATGCAAAGAAATACTCCTAACGCCGATCGCATGCCTAAGGGGGATCTCGCCATGGCAATGACTAGGCCCAACTTGGAACTAGTCGAAACAGCGAGAGACAGAATCACTATCGTCGCAGATTTCCCTCATCTCAGCCCGGCCATACTCTTCGACTACTGGACAAGAACCGATCTGCTCAAGAAATGGTGGCCTCCAGCTGCGGAGTTGCAGCCCGAGGTAGGTGGGACATATCATTTTTCCTGGCCCAGACAAGACTGGCATCTTCGGGGCAAGTTCACCATGTTCGACAGAGGGAAGACGCTCGGATTCACGTGGAAGTGGGACCATGAAGCCATCGACGTAACCAGGGTCACAGTACTCTTCCGCCCAATGCCAAACGGGGGAACAGAGCTCACCCTTCACCATGAAGGCTACTCGAAAAGCTCGGAGGCGAAAAAGACAAGGGACGAACACATCGAAGGCTGGACTTTCTTTCTGAGGAAGCTCCAAGAGCAAGGTCAGGAACCGTAAAGCCTTCTGCAGGCTAGCAAGCCAATCCTCCTGAAGACGGTGCTCTCACCTTTGAAACGGAGAGTCCTCGATTTACCCAGGAACTCTACGCGTCACCAAGCCTAGCTATGGGAGATTTGCTTCTCCGTTCCTATACGAGTCTCGGATAGACCCTGTGTGTGCCAGGGTCGTGATTGGTGTACTTCTCAGTGGCCTCCCGCAGTTGCGCTGATTCGAAGCTCATTCTCTTAGTTTGGGGCCTTGTATCTCTCGTTGTAGAACATCATAGGCGAGGGGTCCGTCCTTGTCGTCGACGACCATTATGATGTCGCCGTAGCCCAAGAACGCGTCGAGGATGTTTACGCCGTTTCTGAACAACAGCTCGGTGATGTAGGATGCGATGCCTGGATTCATCTCTGCATGCGGCGACAGGTTGAGTATGACTTTGGCCACGTTTGTTTGCGCAGCCGCTTCCTTGAGATGCCCCATTTTTCCATGGACGAGAGCGTAGTCTTCGGCGGGGAGGATTAGCTTGATCGAGTTTGAGAGAGGAAAGATGTGCGGGAACTCTGAGAGCTCTCCCGCTATGTCTGATAATTCTCTGACTATTGTTGAGAACTGGTTCCTTGGCACTCGTATGGTCACGTCTACTATGCCGCTTGAAAGCGAGATTCTCGCGTCTCTGAGGAGGCGCGACGCGTCGGTGCTTTTGTCGTTGGATAGGGTGTCTGAGAATCTCTTGATCGCTACCACTAGCGTGTTGATGCTGGCCTCTTTTCCGCTGAGTTGTTGGACTTGGGGTTGGATGAATTCTGCGAGGGAGTGGAAGTTCATGAGTTTCATCTTGAGACATTGGTAGACGGGATAGTTTCGGGTTAGGATCTCGCGTACGGCTTCTGGGAGGCTGGTGTTGTTTCGGTGGATTGTCAACGGCTGGAGCCTCAATATGTGTATGTGTAATGTATTGTCGGTTGCGGAATAAAAGTCTTATATGCAAGTAACACCCATTACTCTACTGCAATAAAATGCAGTAGAAAAAAAACAATGCAAACCAATATGAATTTCCCGACCTACGTGTTCGCGACCGTTAATCCGGGCCGCAGCACCAACGTGGTTGAGGAGCTAAAGCGCAACAGCCAGATAGACATCATCGCCCCGGTAACAGGAAGATACGACCTAGTCCTACGCCTGAAGCCGAACACTCCACACAACGTATACCAGACCGTCAAAGAAATCCGCAATATCAGCGACATACGCACAACCGACACTCACACCGGCTTCGACGGTATTACGCCGAGCAAGAAACTCGAGAACCAAATGGCTCTCGGCTTTTCCTTACTGAACTGTGAGCACACTACCAGCGAGCAAGTCATCAAGCAGCTCAGCAGCATCCCAGGCTTCGTAGAAGCATCCACCGTACCCGGACAGTTCGACATTGTAGCACTCTGGCAAGCAAAGACCTCTGAAGAGATTGTGAAGACCTCCGTTGAGAGAGTTAGTCACCTTGATGGTATCTTCAAGAGCGAGACAATTCTCGCTTACACACCAGTCTTCAAAGCGTAAATCAAATCCAGTATAGCTCCGTCGACCCTCCCCCCTTTTTGCGGGATCCCGAAAGGGATATTCTGTATGTGAAAAGATTCGAGTCACTAGTTTAACGATCACTCGGAGAGCGAACACGGGTTCACGAATCCGCCTAACCCCATAGGACGGTCCCCCAAGGACTTCTTTCGGGCAGACTTGGGCGGACCCGCCGAGCGAGAATGAAATGATACATGAGAAAATAGATAGAAAAAAAGCGAAAAGTTCCGATCTCTAGGCGTACCTGAGATGTCCTTCGACAAACTTGAAAGCAGGATCGGATTGACTTTTGCGAATAGAAACCTACTAACAGAAGCCTTCACTCACGGGATAATAAGAGGAAAAGCTCAGAGCAAAGATTCGGAGACTTACCGACGTCTGGAATTCTTGGGGGACGCTGTACTTCGACTTGCGGTGTCGGAATCCGTCTTTAGAGATTCAGATGGCAATGTGGAGAGGCTTCACGATACCCGCGAGAAGTTCATATCGAATCACTCCCTTGCTCGCGCGGCCGAAGAGCTAGGTTTGTCGAACTATCTGCACGGGTCGGGGAGCGGGAACGTCATGACCTCGCAATTGGTCCTTGCACAGCTCTACGAGTCCCTAACCGGAGCCATATTCGTCGACAGAGGCTACGAGACAGCCTCCAAGTTCGTGGAAGAAACCCTAATCCGCGAACAGCCAGACCGTCCACCCGGGTCCTCCACCAGCCAGCGCGTCCGCTGACCCTACGCCTATAGCCCATACCCAACATAACCGAGAGGATCGAGAACCTGACAGTGAGTGACCATGAACGGACTCGGGATCATCCGTGAGGACGAATAGCCCAACATCACGCATATAGGTCGTGGATGAGAACATTACCTCCCTAGGCTGAGAACCTTTGAAAGTTCGTCGCGCATTCCGGAAGTTCAGGCTTGGCGACGGCAGAAGAGTCGTCTTACGCGAAGCAGACTCTGGAGATCTGGACAAGCTTCTCGCTTACATCAACAGCCTTGTGCGTGAGAAGAAACGGGACGAGAGTTCTCAACTATTCACTGGTTTCGAGTCGCGTCTGACAAGGAGGCAGGAGGCTGAGTGGCTGAACGAACTATCCAGAAGCGTCAAGGAGGGTGACAAGATAAGCGTTCTAGCGGAGGTTGACGGTGAGGTTGCGGGTAATGGCGACATTACGCGAGGGTCGTACAGTGAGACGAGGCGTCACGGTCATCTTGGGCTTACGGTCAGAGAAGCGTACAGGGGTTTAGGCATAGGACGAGAAATGGTGAGGGTGCTCCTAGCAGAGGCAAGGAAGCAAGGTCTCAAAACTCTGGATGTCGAGTTTCTCTCCACAAACAAGGCAACGATCCATGTCTACGAGAGAGCTGGTTTCAGGAGAGTGGGCAGTATTCCTGGAAAGGTTTACAGGAATGGAAGATTTCTCGACTCCATAATCATGGCACGCAGATTGTGACCTCGTTCGAACATACTCGAGATGATTAGTCCTTCTCCCCGGTCCGGCTAGAAACGGTCGAGGAAAAGTGTTATTTGTAATAACGCTGAACGGCATCCTTGGGAAAATTATCAATGCCAAAGACCCTATCAGAAACAGTGGTAAACACTAGCCTTCGCGTAAAGCCTGACGAGACGGTTGTGATCAACACTTGGCAGCACACCTTGCCACTCGCAAGCCAGCTGGCCTACCAGGTGAGAAAGGCGGGAGCTCTCCCGCTTGTAACACTCGAGACGGATGAGTTCTGGTGGAAGAGCCTCACAGAGCTTCCCGCCGAGAATCTCCGAAAACCATTACGCCACACTCTCGCGCTCTTCGACGAGACTGACGCTGCCATCAACATTTTCGGTCCGGAAGACCCTCAGACATACCGGAGCGTGCAAGGATCCCAGATGGGTGCTCTCTTCGAGTCTTTCCAGAAGACGTACGACAAGATAAGGGAGAGGAAGGTGCGGAGCGTAGACCTACAGGTAGGCTACGTTACCGAGCCCAGAGCCAAGACCTACGGCTTCAACTATGAATCGTGGAGGAGAAACGTGGAGGAAGCGAGTAACGCGGATTATGAGAAGATTGCCCAGCTCGGAAAGAAACTAGCGCGGACTTTAGAACATGGCCGGCAGGTCGAAGTCACAAGTGAAGGGACCAAAGTGAAGATGGAGATCGGACGCCACCCAGTCTTCGTCGAAGACGGAATCATCGATGAGGAAGACCGGAACAAAGGCTTCGTCTTCACCAGCATACCCACGGGCTATGTCACACTCGCACCGAAGAGAGGCACGACAGAGGGAAGCTTCCGGTCTGACATGACAGTACCGATCATGGGCCAGTTGATCAAGGGGATAAGCTGGGAGTTCCGGAAGGGGAGACTGGTCAAGACTGCGGCTGAGGCGAGCCATGACGCGTTCCAGAAACTCTACGACCCATCTACCGGCGACAAGGACCAGGTCGCAAACCTCAGCATAGGCCTCAACCAAGCAATCAAGCCCGGATTCCTCGCGGACTACATGAGCCTCGGAACAGTCACAATCGGAATCGGAGAAAACCAGTACTTGCAAGGAGAGAACAAGAGCACTCTCCAGTTCCAAGCCAGCCTCTCCAAAGCGACGGTAACAGTAGACGGCCAGCCAATAGTCCACAACGGAAAACTAACAATCTAGAATCACGAATACCCAAATCTCCATTTTTCTGTTTCAAAAGACTGAGCGGAGAATCCGCCCCTTACCGTGTCAGAGGGTCTTGCTGTGACACGACCTACACATAACGGCACAGTTTTCCAGCTTGTCCGACCCTCCCTCACTCACCGGGACCATGTGATGCGCCTCCCAAGCACCCTCACCCTACCTTCCATGGCTAGCTAGACGAAGCGAGACCCCGCAAGGAACAGCATGCTGATGATCAGCCAATCTGCACTCACACGCCGCCATCGACCTCACCCATGCCTCGCTCAAAACTTTCGGCGGGAAAGCCAATTATCGTCTCGAGTTTCTCAGCAAAACTTTCGCATTTATGATTTCTGAATCAAGGAGTTGAAACCATGTCTGCTCTTCGAATGGAAAAACAACTGGCAGACTCTTCGATTTCTCCCACAAAGAGCACTCTCGCGTCGCGAGGAGCAACTGCTTTTGACATTTCTAGGATGTACTTGGTCTTTTTGTAGTTTGATTGCTAGCTCTTGTTCCATTCGTGATGGGTTGGCGTGTAGTCGTTCGCGCCAGTCGCTCCGCTGACCCGACATCTGTAACTTTCAGTTGTCTTTCGGCTATTGCTCAGACACGAGAACGAAACTGCCAACCTCAAGCTAATTTGGAGCCTGGTGATGGGCTCCGGGCCAACTTGGAAGAAGGGCCTTGAATCGCTTAGCTGTCTCATCCCTCCAGAGATTGTAGTATCTGTTCCACGCAGGATGGTGAAACAAAGCACCTGCCCCAGCGTCCTTTGGAAGACTGCCTCGAATTAGACGGTATAGTAGCCTCCATAGTCTTGTAGTGCTCACCTGTGGCTGGAGCCAGTTTGCGATTCTATTGATTTCATCTTCAACGATGGTAGGCTCCTTTGCCGCAGCTTCAACGATGCTCACTGAATTCTGGTGAGTCGTCTGGGATACTGAACAGGTATCCATTGATGAAGAAGAAAAATGAGGTCGTCATCAATGCTGTTCTCTTGTTCCCGTCGAGGAAAGCATGGTCTATGGTGTAGGCGTAGAGAATCGCCGCAGCCCTCTTGAATATGCCCGGGAATGGATCGTGGCCGAAGACCATGGTCTGTGCATAGTCGAGCGAGCCCTGGACCATCTCAGGCCTATGATATCCCGGTACCCCTCGCTGCCGGATCAGAATGTCATGAAACTCAACAATATAGGATACCGGCGGATAGAGAATCGGCCGCTTTCGATCTTTTTCGGTCACTTACATTTCAGCGAGTCTTTCGAAGACTTTCGGATTCTGAGACACGACCGCCGAAGCGAAGTTTTCCGCGTTGAACTTCTCGTTTGACCTTTTCCTAAGCACGATCACTAGAATCGCCCCAATGGTAAGGGCTAGAGCAACGGCGAGGACGGTTACGATGGTCTTGCTCTTAGTCTCTTGATTAGCCATTTTCGCCATCCTACATTTACTAGATGTTTCGTTGGGACAGAATATAGGTTGCTAGCTTTCGTTAATAATCGTACCTGTACGATGGACGCCACCATATCTATGTCCATATGAGAGGACTTCGATCCGCACACTAGATGATCGTCAAATGGACGAACGAAACTGCTAATCATTGGACTCGATGGATTGGGGGGTGGTCAAACTAATCCAGCTGGCTGGAAGTGTGGGGCGTGGATTCATTGCCGGAAATGCTTGACACATCATCTTTACAACACCCCTCACAAGTGATGAACGAAAAACCGTCGCGATAGTACCATCAAGAGAACCTGCTCTCCAGGCGCGGTCCCGAAGATTTCTTCCAGTCTAACCTTCCTTAGGGTCTTTCGGATTGCGCGGGTGCAGTAAGGGTCGCCGTCGACGATCCATGTTTCTCTTTCTCGAAACGTTCTTGAGGCAAAGCGGATAGCTTTACCCAAGCTCTGAGCAGTAGGCTGAACTGGGGGCCCAGAGATTGGCTTACAAGACGAGCTTGATCCTTGGACCCGACGGGAGTACCCAGTCTCACATTCACAGTCTGATGGGCTGCTCTGCCATGGCTAGCACCAAGGAAAGAGCCATGATGAAGCTAAAGTCTGCGACTACTGAATATTTCCGCTGGTTAAGGTCTCACGGAGAAGACGTCGCGACCCCAACCAAGCCAAAGTTCGTCGTCGTACAAGGAATACGAATTGGAGGGAGCCCTGGTGATGCGGGAGGTCCTGATCCGCTCCTTCGTTGTGACAGAGTACCAGCCTCGCACCAGGACGTAACCCGGTGCCTTCGTCTCCTAGGCTACGCGAGAGAAGACCTTCTCCAGCTTCTGTCCGGCCAATCGAGGGAACGACTCGATTGGAAGCCCAAGAGTGAACCGAGAAGCGTCCGAGACGCTCTTCGACACATAGCCCAGGTCGACATCTGGTATCTATCTAGGATAGACGCGGACCCTCACATCAACAGGGCAAAGACGAGAGACGTTTTCACATTCCTCAACTATTCCCGATCACTCATCGCAGAAGCCTTGCCTAGGCTAACTGAGACTCAACTCAAGAAGGTCTACTATCCCCCCAAGTGGTCCGACAAGCCCTATCCCTGGACAGCGACTAAGGTACTGCACCGGTTGGTCACGCATGAACGCCAGCATACAAACTATCTGAGAAGAATACTCACCCTGTCAACAAAGTCCAGTTCTGCGATCTAAGCAAGACTAATGGACTTTAGACACGCTTCACGAATTCGTGACAGCTAGAAGAGAGAGAACCTTTCTCGTCACGGGTGGATCCGGTCTACTCGGCTCCAGACTTGTTCGGAGACTGTTGGAGGAGGGCCAGAGAGTCAGGGTTCTCGATACAAGAATTGGAGAGCTTCGCGACATTAGGACGCATCCAAAGCTTGAGTTAATCGGAGTAGGCGCGGGTCACCGCAGTGGTGGAATGTTGGACAAGGCTACGGTTTACAGAGCAACGAGAAGTGTCAGCGTGATCTATCATCTGGCGATTAACTGGAATGGTTACAGTTGGAGACATAGTCTTCCACTTCCTGAACTTTTTGACGCCAATATCAGAGGGACCCTTAATCTGCTCGAGGCTGCAAGATCTGGGAAAATTGAGCATTTTCTTGTCGCGAGCAGTGCCGCAGTGTATGGGGAGACTCAGCGCACTCTGTCATCCAGAGGTCGTTCCTTGTTGAAGGGAATCGTTGACGAGGAGTCTGTCTGCAAGCCCTATCTCTGGGACGGAGACCCTGGTCCCGGGTATGCAGTATTGAAGTTAGTAATAGAGAATCTCTGTCTGATGTATCATCATACATACACATTACCGGTGACCGTGTTCCGGATAGAGTACGTCTTTACGAACATGGAACAGTTCAAAGACGGGGCCAATGTTCACGTTGACGATGTGGTTCGAGCATTCTCAATCGCCACATTGAACAGGCGATCGTACGGTCAAGTCTTCAACCTCGCCCATCCGGTACCGTACATGTCCACTAGGAAAATTTCGAGAATGTTGGGCTGGAAGCCCGAGTCTACCCTGAACTTCCTCCGGTCAAGGTGATACACCTTCCTGACCCGAACAACGAGGGTGAACATGGCTTGATCATAAAAGAACGGCTTTGTAAAAGCACCACATTGTTTCGGTGCCTTCGCGAAAACTGGTTTTGGACTGAAATAATTCAAAAACAGCCCGAACACAGATGCCAGACCGGGATTATTTGCCTCAGTTCTGAATTTGCCTACTCCTTTGGGACGGTATGGGTGCAGTAAAGGTGGCCGCCGACGATGGGCAGTTTAAGCACTTCCGACATCTTTTTCATTCCTCAGATAGCACAACTCTGAAATAGCCTGCGGGAGGAAACAGCCGATTTTGCGTTTGGCGATGACCCATCGTGTTCGACGCAGCCGCTATGGGTCTACATTGGATCTGTGACGAAATCGCAGATATGTGATAGAATGCTTCGCTTACTCAGACCCGAAAACTGCTGGGTCTACCAGTAGGGATGGACTGTGACGGAGGTGTTTACATCGGAATGAAAAAACTTGTCCTGATACCCATTCTCCTCGCTGTCATGGTACTCGCCGGGTTTCCAGTAGTGTTCGCATCCCATTCAACACCCTTCAACGGGAGTTTCTCGGGCTCCTTCACGGTAGCCTCGCAGACCACGGCTACGATAACCGGCACGGGCCATATGGAGCATCTAGGAATGACCAAGCTTATGGCGTTAAGCACCGTTACAGGCTCAGCATCATGCGAGGGCGGACTTACCGCAACCGAACAAGATACCTTCACAGCAGCAAACGGCGACAAAGTGTTCAGCACCGCAAACGAAGTCATATGTCCAACTTCCCCAACCACTTTCACCCTTACCGGCCCCTGGACCATTACAGGCGGAACCGGCCGCTTTGAGCACGCCTCAGGAACCGGCTCGGTCGACATTACTGCCGTTGAAACTTCAATGACTTCGGGAACCTTCACAGCAACCACAACCGGAACCATAACCTACTGATGCTCAAATCAGAGTGGGCGTCAATCCCCCCAAAATTTTCTTTATCCTCCACTCTCTAATTCAATCATTGGTTTTCTTGCATCTTGGTTGTTGGTTCTTGTTCCATCTGTGAGCGGTTGGCGTGTAGGTGTTCGCGCCAGTCGCTCCCCTGACCCGACATCTGTCTTTTTCAGCTGTCTCTCGGCTATTGCTTGGATACTAGGGGAAACTGGTTTGGCCGATCGAGTCGGTTCATTGTCAGCTAGTTCTCCAGACTAGGAGCGACATGGCTACACATCATCAAGCCATGGAGGCTGTCATCGTTAAGGGTCAAGGGGGTCGCTGAGACCTTGAAGGTCCAGTTGGATAAGAAGACCGTTAAGGGGCCCAAGAGTGGACATAGGGAACTCAAGAAACGCCAGTACAAGGTAGCTTCCAGCAGAGAGGATATCGACAGGATCTTGACTCTCAGCTGCCTCCTTCGCAGTCCTCGGCTGAGCCACTAGCTCCGCACTGCTACATTATGCTCCTTTGATGCAACCGCAACTATCGTCGCATTGGCGACTGCAAGCTTGACCAGAGGAGCTCTTTGAGAATGAATTAGTTCTTGCTTGTCTACTCTCTAATTGGAGTTGGAGAAAAAAGAGGGGGAGGTTTAGGGGTGTCTGTAAATGATTCTTCTGTTGTGTTTAGAACGGGCAATTATTGAATCTGGAGTTGCAGTTGTGGGTATTGACGGTTATGATGATCGTGTTCGAGAACGCGCCGCTCGTGCCTGTGACGACTAACGTGTGGGTCGCGGCCACTACGGAGTACAGGGATAGGGTGACCGTGGCGGTGGAGCCTGATGTTAGGATTACGCTCGGCGAGCTTAGTGTAGCATCCAGCTCTGAGTACGGCGCCAGTAGGCCCATGCGGAAGTCGGCGGTTGTCAGAGCGACTGTTCCTGAGAAGCCGTTCACACTTGTGAGGCTGATGGTTACGTTGACTGTTGTCGCATAGGGCACAGAGACGAACACTGCGCTGCTCGAAATGGTGTAGTCCGGCAGGAAGTCTGGAGCAGAGAAGTACGCGTTCAGAGTGGCGTTGTCGTTGGAGTCCACGGTGCCATCGGCGTTAAGGTCTGCTCTTGGGTTGTAACATGAGTTACCCTGGACACAGCCGAAGGCAGCATTGAGAATCTTGCTGTCCGCATTGTCTACCATGCCGTTGGCGTTAATGTCTACGTTCCGTGTCACTGTGATCGAAACAGTCCTTGTTGGTCCAGTCCAAGTGATAATGATGTTGGATGACAAGGGGTATGGATTGACAGCTATGTTGAGGAGGAACAAGGTTCGATAGATGCCAGGTGTAGAGCTGCTGAAAGTAAGACTCGTAAGATTGTAAGTCATGGAGAAGAGGGTTTCATGCTTCTTGCTAGTAGCATTGGTGGCGACAACAGTGGCAGTGCCGGAACCAGTAAGGGTGATTGTGGGGTCTGACAGCGGAGCCCCGGTGGTTGAACTGGTCGTCGAGGAGGATCCTGTCAGGCTTCCGCTGGATGCTAGATTACTGTCGAATACTGGATTATTACTGAGGGTAGATGTGACGTTGAACGATACGATGACACTGTGAGATTCCGAGCCGGAGGTACCTGTAACGGTGACACTGTACAGTCCCATGGGAGTCCTGGATCCTGTGGAGAATGTTAGTGTGGATGTGCCTGATCCGAACGCCGGCACGGAGACGCTAGTAGGACTCAACGTTACAGTTGGCGGATGACTCTTGACTATCGGCGAAACAGTGAATGCAAGGTTGACCGTGCCTGTAAAGCCGTTGATACTGGTCAATGTTATGGTAGACGAGGCGGACGACCCGGGGCGGAGGGCGACTTTGACCGGATTGGCTGAGATGCTGAAGATGCCGACGTTGACGGTTACCACGACTGCATGGGAGAGGAGACCGCTGGTTCCTGTAACCGTAACCGAGTAAATGTTCGTGGTCGAGGAGCTGAAGGTGCAATTTGCATTAGCTGTCCCACCAGATGGCACGGTGACGCTAGATGGACATGACACGGTGAGGCCCGTTGAAGGAGACGTAGATGTGGACAAGCTCACCGCACCGGAGAAACCGCCTAGGCTACCTAGACTGACTGTTGTAGAGCCTGAGCCACCGCTGTGGAATGATACGGGGTTAGGGCTCGCTGAAATGCTGAAGTCGGCCACGGTGAAGGAAACGGTAGTGGTGACCGTGACGCCACTGAAAGTTGTAGTGTTGGTCGCGCTGACGGATAACACTGAGACTCCAAGCGGAATGAACACCGCATGAGATTCCGAACCGCTTGTTCCAGTGACAGTGACAGTAAAGAGACCGGAAGGGGTCTGGGAAATCGTGGTGACCGTTAGAGTAGAGCTGCCCGAAGCGTATGGGGTGATGGAAACCGTCGCGGGATTCAGATTCGCCGTGGGCCCATTTGTCGTCGAGGGTGACACCGTCGCGGTTAGGCCGATGGTGCCTGTGAAGCCGTTGACGCTGGCCAACGTGATCGCGAAATTACTGGATGATCCAGGCGCCATGAATTTGAAGGTCGGGGAGGCGGTGGCGCTGAATCCTACCACCATGACAGTGACCGTAGTTTGCTGGAAGCGGGAGCCGCTTGTGCCCGTAACGGTCGCAGTGTAGGTGCCAGGAGTGGAGGAGCTGAACGTGCATGTGGATAGGGCGGAGGTGCCGAGGCTGAGGTTGCTTGGGTTGCAGGATATCGTTAGACTGTTGGGGGAGGTGCTGGCAGTCGTGAGACTTACCGTTCCGGAGAACCCGTTGACACTGGTCACGTTAATCGTTGACTGAGCTGAACTGGCAGCGTTGAAGCTTACGGTTGATGGGATTGCTGACATGGTGAAGCCGTTGAAACTCATGCTGTCAATGAAAGTAGCCCAGCAAGTTTCGCCTAGCCAGGCAAATATGTCGCAACCTCCGTAGGTTCTTGTGTGGTATTGACCGACCACCCAGACGACGGATGTGTCGGATGGGTCGACGCCGGCACCGAAATAGTCTCCGTATCGGTCGTCGTAATTGACTCCGTTTCCTGCCTTGATCGTTACAGCAGAAGCGAGGCTTCCAACAGGATCAGTGGTCTTCTGGCCCGTAACGGCAAGGCTGGGATAAATGCTCGTAGATGAGTAGCCGTAGACCATTTGGAGATTGCCTGAGCTATCCATTGCAAAGGCTGGATAGAAGTAGTAGATCCCAGAGGCGAAAAAGTCAAAGTCCTGGGTTACTGAGGATGCGGCTGTGTCGATCTGGGTGAGACGAATGCATGATACTGTTTGGCATGCGTCATTGAGCCCCAGCCAGAGTTTTCCTTGGGACCAGACAGCGTCTTGGACTCTGAAATCGCCAGTGTCCATCTGAGTCGGTCCAGCAACGGTGGAGGGTTCTTGCGCCGGTGGAGGTATTGATATGAGGTTCACTGGAAGGACCGAGCTGGCGTTGTTGACTGTTGACACTCCGGGAAGTCCGGTGATAGAGACTAGGCGGACGGATGTGCTGTTCGTACCTATGTCGCCTGCTCCAACTGTGACCATGTACTGCGTTGTGGTGGAGCTGAGAGATTGAACTGGATGCACGGATTCCAAGCTGAGGAACGGTCCGAAGCTGGTGATTCTTGGGCTTGAAGAAATAGCGACGAGGTCGTTCTTGTTTACGACCCAGTATTGGGCGCCGAGGAATACGGATAGATGTGAGTTGTAGTCGTTTGCGCTGAGTATGAATTTGTCATCGCTTATCCCGATAATGGGTTGGTCGGGGAGATTGGGGCTTGTGTTGATGTTGTAGATTGTCCAGGTGCTTGTGGGGTCGTTGCTGGTTGAAACTGCGAATGTTACATTGCTATGAGTAATCACGCCGGTGGTGCTGAAGTTCTTGTCTAGGCTGATGATGGAAGCGAACCATCTTCCGCTTGGGGCGTCATAGAGTACTTTCGGGTCTGAGATGAAGTCGGGCCCGGTGTTGAAGAAGGATGCTAAGGTGAAGTTCTTGACAGCAGCGCCTTGTTTGGTGAAGATTTCGCCTGCAAAGTTTACCATTTCAAAGATGTGGTTAGGTCCCGGCGCGCCTATGGGGTCGGGTGGGTTGCAGGGACAGCTTTGAAAGGCTACCAGTCCGTCGAATCCTGCCGAGGCGCTGACTGTGGTGCTGCTCAGGTTGTACAGAGGAGCATTACTCGGTTTGGGAGCCGACTGAATGGAACTCGTCCTCGGTAGAATTGATGGGCCGGTGCCTCCGGAGAAGCGTGGGACGTTTGGAACTGCCTGCGTGGGAGCTGAACGATCAACGCCCGGTAGGTTTCTGACATTGACTGTTCCCGCCAATCGCGCAACACCGGTAGTATCAGAACCGGCCGGGACTGGAAGAGTAGAGTGCTCGATTCCGAGCAAGAAAATGCCACTTAGTGTTAATGCTAGCAGAATCACGATCTTAGAGCTTGGTATTTTTCTCATTTTACTTTTCAATTTTTCATACTTGGGTACTTGTTTCATCGCGCCCTTCCTCGGCGCTCCGTCCGGCTTGAAGCTCTGAATAGTATCTGACCTTTTTTCAGAGAAATTGAACTTGTTTCACGACTAGACGACATTTGAGTCAAATACTGACGCGCAGCGTGGCTCGGAGGTGCACTCCCAAATTGTTGGGGAATAAGTCAACCGGAACTCTGGTGTGTCGATAAGTTGTTGCGAGACATCTAGGGCCGAATGGTTCCTCTAAAGCCCGTCTAGGGCTGAACGTATTCCTCAAGATACCTTTTTGCGATCTCGGTCGCGTACGCGAATCGGGCCTTGAGTATCTGACCTCCCCTTCCCCGCTCTCCCGGAAATGTCTTGCATTCAACCACGGCTGACTTGAGCAAGGCTTCCAATGGCCTCCCGTAAGTGTGTCCCCACCTCGGCTCCCCGTAGAGATGGCTCCGCGGAACCTCCGAGGCGGAGGCGATGTTTGTCAGTGTTCGCCATCCACTGTGCTCCAGGGCCAGTCCCTTCTTGCTGTAATCGGCGACGAACTCCTTAGCAAGATAGTCGAGGATGGGAGAGCTTGCAACCACCCTCGGTGGGAGTTCGAGAGACAGTTCTCGGCCATTTTCGTCAACGTAGACTATGTTCGGTTTGACAATTACTGGGCCTTTCCCCGCGGCTATCGTAAACTGGAAGCTTTCGACGTCCATGGACGGAGTATTCTTTCTGATGGGAATTATGGATCCGCGGGCGACCTTAGCGTTCGGAGATACCCTGGTCACATGGGCGGCCTCAGGCACGAAATTTTCGATTCGGACAATTTGGATCCGGTTGCTACCAATGTTAGCAACCCGCACCTCTAGAGACACTTCTCCCGTTTTCTGGTTTCCAGGCAGCGTCGAGGAGCTGTAGTCCACATCTATGTGTGGCCCGCTGAACCTGGAGTGTCCAACCGGTGATTCCTCTCCTCCTGCACGAGTCAGAAAAGCGACCGTGGGAGATATTCGAGAAACAGTCTTTGACGTGATCGCGATCCGTCTGGAGAACCCATGCTGCTCGTTCACACTCTTGAGAAGGCTCAAAACCTGACGCTGTTTTGCAGTCTGGTGTGACTTGGCGAACGCTTCGGCGGCTTCTCGGAGGAATTCACCCGCAAGCTCATAGCCTTTTGCACCCTCGACTAGGTCAAGGTCTCCGCTACTCTTCGCGACTTCAGCGTGCGCGTCCAGCAGAAGCTTGCAGGCTTGAACATGGGTAGACTGAATGTTAAAGCCGGCCTTGGCAAGATGCGTTGACGCTGCGGTAAACTGCTTGGCCGCGTTCTCGTAGTCCAGAGGGTTCAGGGTATGGGTGAATCTGTCACTTGCGGCTAGCGCTTGACAAAAGTACTTGTGCCCGAGGGACACGTTATTTGAGTTCTCGTCTGTACAGTAGTCCAAGGATTTCTCGAATAGAGAGATCGCGTTCCGGAATCCTGGGGCCGAATCCGTCATGCTGTAGGTTCGAGCCAATTGACTCCATGCTCTGGCAAGTGTTGAAATGTAGAGGAGCTCATTTTTTTCTCGCTTCAGACTCGCTGTTCGCGCCGCATTTCCAAGGATGTGTGAAGCGCCGTCGAACTTTTCCGCGCTTGTCCGGTGGTCACCTTGGTCTTCGGCTTCTCTTGCTTCTTCGATCAGTTTTCTTCCGCGACAGTATTCTTCATTCCGTGAGGTGGTCAAACGTTCGATCGCTGATTTTTCCTGCTGCTCATCGAAAGAGGTCATTCCTCTCTTCAGTATGGCTGCAGATTCTCTGAAGCGTTCGGCAGCCTCGCTAAACGTGTTTGTTGCGGCCGAATATTCGCCGGCCCTGCTGAGATTTTCTGCTGATTCGAGTTTAGCAAAGGCGGAATAATAGGGTGCAAGGACGCTCCAGCGCCCGGCAGTGAGGTGGAGAGCAGCGGCTCTTTCATAGAACTTCCGGGCCTCGTCGTGGGCAAACTGTCTATGTGCGGCTCTGGCCTGTTCGATGTTGCTCCATGCTTCCATGTAGTTGGCGTATTCTTGGAAGATCGCGATTATCTGAGGGTTTTTGTCTTTGATTGATTGGTAGGTTTTCGCGGCTATGTCAAAGTATTCGGCTGCCGCAACGTTTGCTTGTTGAAGGTCGTATGCTTCCGCGGCCTTCCAACATGCTAGTCCGAGATCCTTGGTTGAGTCTCCCTGCTTTAGGGTGTTCGCGGCGTCAGAGTATGCTCTCGCGATTCTTGACAGGAGCGTCTCTTCTCTCGTGAGATTGTATAGTCGGGTGAGCATGTCTCCCCGGTCGAGCTGGTGTCTTCCTCCCACGCGGTGGAGGATGTGAGGCTGGCCCTTTGAAATATTCTCGAGATATTTTGAATAAAGTTGCACGTCCCTTTCACTGTCTTTGAGCGCCGCTCGCAACAGTTTGACTTTCCTTCGATAATTAGGCTCGAGATCGGCGAGGGCGGATTTTATCTGGGACAGAGCTCTGAGGACGATACTTACGGGCGCCATTTCATCTCTCTTGGTCCGCATGACGATGTGCGCGGCTCTGATGCAATGTTTCAGCGATTGTTGCAACATCCTTGTCTTTTCCGTCGGGTCGGCCGACGACCCGGCTAGTTCGAGTAGTACCCCGCTGGCCATTCTTTGAGAGTAAGCGGTGACTACTGGATATCCTGACGATCGCGCGACTCTGAACAGATCAGGTGTTTCCGAGAGGCTCTTCATCAATAGGGCGCGACGTTTCGCCGGGTCCTTCTCGAACAGGGAGAGTTGCTTGAAGTGTTCGACGTAAGGAGAACCTGGGTAGATTACTCCGCAGTTCGGCGTGACAAAGTTTGCCAAAGAATGCCGATATTGAGCTTCTTCGGCTAGCCTCAAGGATTCTTGGGCCACCCTGGTTTTTTCGGCATCGTCAAGATGACGGAATGCTTCGAAGAACATTCGAACAGCTGCCTGGTCCAGTTGCCAACCAATTGCAAAATTGTCGCCAGTCTCTCTTGCTAGCCTGAGTGCGTCGTTGCAAACCTGTGCGCCTTCATGGTCGCTTAGCAATCTGTAGAATCCTGGAGGCGGATAGCCTACCTGTAATAGTGCCATTTGTTTGTCTAGTTGTTCAGCCGTCCTCCAATACTCCAAAGCCTCACGATCAAGTTTCTCAATATCATAATGGGAAGGGTAATCTCCTTGAATGTCCAAGAATAGGGCGACACGCACGTAGATCCTCGTGAGTAACTGTTTATGATCTGAAGGCGATAGAAGCGCGATCGCTCGTCTGCCGTAGTCTATTGCTTCCTGTAGTTTTCTAAGTCTCGTCTTCAGGTTCCAGTGAAAGTCGTAGCCCAGTGCTACGCTGGTGGCGAGCTGGTCGTACGTGTTCGCGAACTCAATATCGTTCGCGTCTCTGCGGAAGACTTGCAGCGCGAGTTTGGTTAGACGCCATGACTCGTCGAGCAACTGCTTTTTTTCAGGCGCTTTTATTGCCCGGAAAAAGCAGAGGAGCTGAATCCATGCGCGACATCGCAGCTCAGGCCCTCGCTGTTTTCTAGTTCTATACTGGTCGCCGGCAGCTGAATACACATTCTCGGCTAGAACGATTCTGCGGCGAAAAGTTGCAAAATTCCCTGAACACATAGCCTTGTGGAACAGTTCTCGGCCTTTTGTTTCGGAGTCTCGCGGATTGGTTTTACCGATTCCCATGGCTGAAGTTGTGCCACTCTGCTCCTCTACTGACGCGGAAACATGGGGGCCCCAGGGACGTACATGACCCGGCCAGCATGACATGCTCCACGCTCAAAGAGATATCGCTAGCACTCCCATCTTGCATCGCGGTTAAGAATGAGAAGGCTTACTTGGCAAGACCCTCAGAATACTCAAAGGCCCTCGTAACAGAGTTCTAGGTGGGAGTTGAAGCGTCAACCGTGAAGCCTCGACAGACGATTTCTCGATGGGCTACTGCTGTCTTGAGCACGGGCCAGTTTGAGCTTGTGAACCGAAAGGCGTCACGGTTCTTCCTGAGACTTCCTTCGAACCCTAGTCCATCCAGTCGTTTCTCCTGATGACAATCTTCCCCATAGGGGGCCTCCTTCTTGGGCTTGGGCTTGGCGGCTTCACAGCGTTGTTGCAGCCAGTAGCGAGCCTCTTCTTCACTGGGCAGCTGGACCCTACCAGAGAGGCCGGTTCTGATTTCGAGGAGGTCCTTCTCCGTTGTCCTAATCTTTCGAGATTCTGTCTGGACCCGGGACGGAGGGAGAATCCCCTGGGTCCGTTCGTTTGCGAGGATGATATGTGCTGCGAGTACCTTCCGTGCGAACTTCCTCGCTGAGCCGAAAGCTAATCGAAAATAACCTCGCGGTAAAGCATTATGGATTCAATGCCCGGACAATCAGAGAGACACCCATCAGAACCATTGCCACAAGAAGGCAAATCTCAGTGGGTGAAATGCTGGAAGTGTGGAGCGTGGATTCATTGCAGGAAATGCTTGACACATCACCTTTACAACACCCCTCACAAGTGATGAAAGCAAAACCGTCGCGACAGTACTATCAAGAGAACCAGCTCTCCAGGCGCGGTGCCGAAGATTTGTTTCAGTCTAACCTTCCTTAGGGTCTTTCGGATTGTGCGGGTGCACTAAGGGTCGCCGTCGATGATCTATGTTTCGCGTTTCAGGTCTGTCGGGTTGAGGTGTGTCTTTTGACCAATTTGGGCTTTGTGCAAGCCTCGCCGGGTGTCCGTTCTTTCCCGCTTGCTGATACATTTGTGTTGCCGAGTATAGCTCTGGATAGAAATCTACGTCGCTTTGCCAGCAACTCTTTTACTCTTAACGTCGTCCTTCGACCTGGGGAAAATTAGAATTGCTGGCTACTCTGCTCATTGGGATGATAATCCTGACATCTCCGACGAGCGCAATCTCCTCTACCAATGTCACTCATTTCAGCGGGCTCATCGCGCCCGCCGCCTGGGGCGCGCCCTTCCAGCTGCCTGGGCCCGCGCCGCCTCCTGGACCGGGACAGTTCCCGCCCCCGCCACTCCTAGTGCTCCTAATTCCGATGGACGGCACAGTAATGACTAGCCGAGGCTCAGTCAATCACGGAGTCCTCGTCACATTGCTAGTTCTCATGACGGACCCCGAAACTCAGCTACCCACTCTGAGCTTCATAGGCAACTCTACAGTTGCAACCTTCCAGGTAGACTCCAGACTAACTACAGCGTCCCTGGACGCAACCGTGCAAGGAATAGACCTCGTCTCGTTCAGCCCCAAGACAGTCACTATCAACGTCTCTTGGACAGCGACAGACCCGCTCACAGGAATGCTTAGCCCGATAACCCGGACGACTATGGAGAACCGTGTACAGTTCGACGGCTTCTCATTCCTCATACACATATCCAGCCAGATGAGGCTCGCGACCGCCTCGGGGACGATGACCGTGATGGGAGGAGCGACGATTCCACTGCCAACAGCTCCCGCTGCCATTGCTCGAGCAGATGTTGGAACCGTGACCCGGATACCACTTCCTTGATCCCCCCCCTCCTTTTTTTCTGCAACGACAGCGATAACAATCATTGTTCGACAAGTAGTTGAGGAGTCGTGATCCTATTCATTACAATCACCCAGCTCTCCCGACTAATATCAGCCACCGCATGATCAGATCTTCATGGAGGCTGTAAGACCCTCAGTGAAGTACTGGTCCGTGATGGAAGAGGTCGTCAGCCTCCTTTTCGCTCTCTCCTGTCTCAATGGTTACAAATAGCAGCTCGACCATGCTCTAGGTGATTGTGCATTGGCTTCAAGGCAACGTCCGCCAAGGGAACCCGTCACGGCTGGTAGCAGAGAGTTCCGATTCTACGTTTCAAAAGCCCCTGAGATCAACAAGCGTTTCGCGGGCAAGCATGTGGCAATAATCGGCGACCGAATCGTCGCATCTGGGAAGAGCCCTCTGGAAGTCTACAAGCGAGCCAAGAAGTCTCACCCGCAGAGCAGGCCGCTTCTGGCGTATGTTCCCAAGCGTGACACTCTAGTGCTGATCATTGGTTAGTTTCTCTTACCGTAGAGAATTCTCGCCAGTCCTAGGCGAGATTCTCAGACCAGTCGCAAACGTAGAGCTCCGAGCTGCCCGCGGCCACTGGTTCCCAGCCTCCATGTACGTCGATTCGGGAGCAGACATGACGCTCATCCCCTCCGACTTCGGCAAGCTACTTGGAATGGACCTGAGCAAGAACAGGTCAGCTCTGGCAGGCGTAACCGGAGCACCAATGAAGGTATCGCTGCAAGCTACTGACATGAGGATCGGAGCCTCAGTTCAAGAGGCCAAGGTCGCGGTGGCACTCAGGAATGACGTGCCTTACCTTCTAGGCAGAGACGGAATATTCAACGCGTTCCAGATCACATTCGAGGAATACAGACAACTCACTAGCTTCCATCGCTCCCCCAGATACCTGCATCATTAGCCGTGACCTCGCCTTTGTTCAGAGAGAATGTTCGGAGAACTGGAAGGGAGGACAGTCAGTTCTTATTCTCTTCAGCCTATGCTTCAGTAACTGGTGATCGATTCGCATGCCTGGAAAATCCTCGGGGAGATCGCGCAAGCCTTACCGAAGTCTCAGGCTCAAAAGCAACGAGGCCAGGCTCAACCTCGCCGTCGACATGAGCTCCACAGTCATGGCTCTTGCCATCGAGTCCATCAGGGATCATCATCCCGGCATATCTAGAGCGAAACTTTTGGAGCTTGCGAGGAGACGGTTCCGGTCGAGAACTAGCAGCCAGCAGTACGTGGAAGACATTAGAGCAATACTCGCAAACACCAGAGTCAACAAGCGGAAGATCCTAGACCAGGCGAGAAGAGAGGGCACGATCATGATCTTAAGAGAAATATTTCAACCAGCACAGACCCAGAGGAAAGGCAACCGAGCGGTTCGCCTGACGACCAACTCAGTTAAGAGGCTCAAGACTGGAGAAAGGGAGCTCAAGAAGCGCAAGCATAAGGTAGCTTCTAGCCGAGAGGATATCTACAGGATCCTCAGTTGAGATACGAAGTAGTTTTCCTAAACACCTTTCTGAAACATGTCTGATCTCTCTCCCAAAACATATTCTCATTACTCAGCCACGACGGGCCAAGCGACTCTAGTTTTCTGCGTCTCACTGTCCAGAGTCAGCCTTACCCTTCAAGCTGGAACCATCGACAAAGTCCCGGCAAGCTGACCCTTCTTGCATCGAAGCCTGGCCGGTATGGAAGTTAACGAGGAGGCGTGCGTTTGTCTTGATATTTTACTTGTCCGCTAGGTTCTGCGTGTCTGTAACGACTGGCATATCATGTTCGCAATACGCTGAGTCCTCCGTTCGACGAAGGGTAGTCTCTGATGAGGGCCTTGAGAAAATCATCGTCCATTCTTCTAGCGTTAGTCCTAGCGATGGCGACCCCTCTCCTTTCACCTATAGCCCACGCCCAATCATACAATCCAGGCGTAAGCATAGGTCAGTATGTCACATTCGGCCAGATAGGCGTCACATTCAAGGGCAGTGGAACTCCGCCCTCGATCCTCTCCCAGCTCAACCAGACACAATCGCTCACAATCCTCGTAACTGCAGTCAACCCTAGCGCGAAGAACGTGACGGCGACCCAGACCTACCTCTACAAGAACGGAACAACCCAGTCGCAAATACTAGCCGGAAACGTCGCATCAGGATACGGAAACCTATCAATATGGATCATAGCCGGAGGGCTCAGCGCGGGAGACTCGCTGACACAGGGAGGCTACGGATTCCTAGGAGGAATCACCGAGACAGTCGCCAAACCCTACGCCGGCGCAGTAAGGCCCGTCAACATTCTGGTAGCCAAGAATCTATTCTACAACCTCACCGCTGTCTGGGACCAGTCAACAGGTTTCCTGGTAGAAATAAGCGAGCAAGTATCCGAACTCTATCTAGGACAGACATATTCGATCGAGGCCAAAGTCACGACAACAAACGCCTGGCCCTCTTCAAGCCTACCAGACTTCGGTTTTGAGGCGACACCACAAACGTCCCCAGTCATCCACCTCGGCCAATCGATCATGTTCAGCCTCAATCTCACAAGCATCAACGGCTACTCTGGCGGTGTAACTCTGACCTCTCAGCTTCTCAACTCTTCCCTCTCCAACCCACCAACACTCTCGCTAGGCGAGAACACTCTACAAGTCCCCTCAGGCGGCTCCGTCCAGGGAACCATTACATTCTCCACCTCCGCATCGACCGTTCTCGGACTATACCTGTTCTCAGTCACCGGGGCGAGCAGCAGCCTCTCTCACACCGCCACGATCGCAGTCTACGTGATTCCCCCAGACTACGAGATCCTTTCCACTCCCTCAAACCTTACAGCAGCAGTAGGATCATCGAAGACATCCACGATCACAGTCGAAGCCCTCGGACTCTTCTCCGGAACAGTCAACCTAGCACCATCCTCGAGCACGCCTCTCATCCAGACATCGCTTGACCATTCCAGCATCACCCTCACTCCAACGACATCAATAGTCAACTCCACGCTGACAGCTTCAGTATCTTCCTTCACGCTTCCCGGAGACTACTCCGCGACCGTCGCAGGGACCAGCGGAACGCAGCAACACAGCGTCACGGTCCCAATAACCGCCACTGGACCGGACTTTCTGCTCAACACCAACGTTACCAGATTGGCCATATCGCCAGGCTCTACAGGAACGGCCGTGATCGGTCTGAAGAGCCTTGCAGGCTTCGCGGGAACAATCACACTCTCAGGGTCGTTGTATGGAGGATTAGCAGTCACGCTCAACCCATCCGCAATCACACTCTCGAGCGGATCAACAAGCCAGTCTACGGTCACCATCTCAGTGCCGCAAAACGTGGTTTCAGGAGACTACTTTGTCACAATAACCGGAGCCAGCGGAATCCTCAGGCACCAGATAGACTTCTCCGTCACTGTGAGTCAGCCCTCTTTCTCGGCCAGTCTAAACCCGTTTGATCTCACAATCGCACCCGGAAAGAACGCGACGTCAACCATTACGCTAACAAGCTTCAGCGGGTTCCAGGGCAAAGTCACCCTGGCCGCGAACATCGACGCCTTCTACACACAACTAGGATACGTGCTCTCACCCGCGAACGTTACACTCACTCCTGGCGGAACAGTCACCTCACAGATTACAATCTCGGTCCCGACAGCCCTCTCATCATCCCTCCCCTTCAGCTTCGTCACCATCTACGCGCAGAGCGGCAACCAGACCAGCCAGTCCTCCATCTTCGTCACAATCGGACCCAGTTCAACAATCACACCACCTAGCAACTCTCCAAGCTACTTCGTCTCGCCAAACCCGTTCTTCCTGACAATACCGAGAGGCAGTAGCGCTAACTCGACACTCGTCTTCATCAGCGAGAGCAACTTCGTCGGCCACCTGTCGCTCAACACAGTCACCGGCGGACCCACAGGCACGTGTCCCGGACCCAACTGCCCAACAGCATCCCTAAACCCCACCGGAGTCGCGCTCTACGCCAACGGCACAACCACCTCTACACTCACCATCAACGCGCTCGCAACAACCCCCGGAGGCTCATACAACGCTCTCGTATCCTCGTCAAATGGCACACAAACACAGACAACCTACCTCTTCTTCCAAGTCACAGTTCCAGACTTCACCGTCCTCTTCAACAGCAACTCGCTCTTTCTGCCAGAAGGAGGAACATCCGCATCACCATCAGTCGTACTGTCCAGCCAACAAGGCTACACCGCCACGATCACATTGTCCCGGACGATACGAGGACCCGCAGCAGTCTGTCCTGGCCTGAACTGTCCCACCGCGGTGCTAGGCGGCTCCAGCCTGGCTCTACCTGCCAACGGAATTGTCGGGACGTCGCTGACGATCACGACAACCGCGTCAACGCCACCAGGGCAGTACAGCGTCCTGGTGAACGCCACTACCGGAGGACCCTTCCACACGGCTACGCTCTTCATCATGGTTGGGTTCAAAGATTTCGGGTTCACCGAGAATCCTGACACTATCATTCTCGCTCCAGGCGGATCCGGAAAGTTTTCCGTCTCGCTCGGCAGCCAGAACGGTTTCAGCGGCAACGTCACGGTCTCTGCGCCAAGCTTTGGTCTGATCACAGTAAACCCCGCAGCCAAGAACATCACACTCACTTCAGGAGGCGTGGCAACTTTTCTCTTCACCATCACAGCCTCGCCCACGGCCGGTCCAGGCATCTACTACGTCAGCCTCCAAGCGACAAACCGAACAATCACTCACTACGCTTCGGTCACGGTCGTTGTAGCAAAACCCGACTTTGAAATCTACACCACTCCCAGCCGGATCACGCTACTCGTCGGCGGAACAAGTACCCCGACAATCACGCTTCTAAGCCTCGACGGTCTGCACGGAACCGTATCGCTTAGTTCACCAGTGGTAAGCGGAACTGGCTGCCCGGGACCCACATGCCCCGCCGCATCGCTGACGAGATCGAGTGTTGCACTCGCGCCCGGTGGTTGGGGATATTCTAACCTGACAGTCTCCGCTCCATCAACCGCGGTTCTCGGCTACTATACGATCGCGCTAACCGCGACTAACGGAACTCTCGCTCACACCATCGACATCTCCGTCGACGTTGTGAGCCTCACCAGCACCAGCATCACCTGCAATACGCCAATACTAGCCGGGACCGCTTCCTCCTGCACAGTGACAGTGAACAACACCGTGACGAACCCCGCCGCTCCTTCGGGAACGGTCACCCTGACAACAAATAGCAGAGGAAGTCTCCCCTACTATTGCACTCTCACCACAGCAACGCCGACCTCCGCGACATGCATTGTAAGCTACACTCCACGTATCGCGGGCAGCCACACAATCACCGCAAACTATCAAGGAGATGGCACACACTCGGTCAGCTCTGGAACCACCAGCTTGACGGCTAGCAGCCGAAGCACGTCGACCGCTATTACCTGCAACAGCTCTGTCCTCGCAGGACAAGCCGCAACATGCACTACGACCGTCACAGACACATCTGGCTCTGGAAGCATCGCCCCGTTCGGTATAGTCAGCTTTAGACAGACTGGAACCTCAGGCTCGTTCAGCTCTCCAACCTGTTACCTGTACGGCACGGGAATCTCCGCCTCGTGCAGCGTCACCTTCACACCGGCAGCAAGCGGCACGTCAAACATCAACACAGCCTTTGCAGGGGAACAAGTTCACACTGGAAGCTCGACCGCCAGCCCAGCAACTATCAACTCGAGCAAGAGAACCTCGGCCGTATCAGTCTCTTGCACCAGCCCGGTCGCTATAGGCCAGGCGTCGACATGTACCACGACCGCAACAGACACCTCTAGTTCAGGCACAGCGATCACACCAACCGGCATCGTCTCATTCTCGTCAACAGGATCAGGATCTCTCAGCGCAACGAGCTGCACCCTCTCCGGCGGGAGCTGCTCAGTCTCCTTCACCGGAAGCGCCGTTGGTACTGCGACAGTCAATGGAACCTACGCAGGAGATGTTGCGCACACTGGAAGCTCCAGCCCAACATCAAGCATCACCATCACCGCGCCTACGCCTGACTTTTCGTTGAACAGCAATCCGTCAAGTCTAACAATTATCCAAGGGTCCTCAGCCACCACAACGATAACTCTGACTGTTCAAAACGGATTTAGCGGTACCGTGAGTCTATCGGCCACCGCTCCGAACGGAGTCACTGTCACCTTGAACCCATCAAGCATAGGGCCCGGCCAAAGCTCGACCATAACTATCACGATTAGCAGTACCCTCGCCCTAGGCTCCTACACGGTAACTATCACGGGTGTTAGCGGACCCAACAGCCATCAGACGACCATGTCGATCACAGTCAACTCCCAGATTCAGCAGACCCAACCATTCCTGGGCCTCCCAACCATTGCATTCGCGCTTCTCGCGGCGTCGACCGCCGCGGCAGGACTCGGAACATTTGCGATTCTTAGAAGGAAGAGAGCGAGAGCTTCTTGCGGACTTGTTCCGAAGAGTCCATAGGGTTGCTAGTTGAATCTATCTCCCTTGATTGCAGACAGTGCGGGTCATCGACCCGATTGTCCCTTGGCCCTGCTTGGAGTTGAAGGAGTCTTCAGCCCACAGAGAATAGTCGCTCAAAAAGTTCTACGTTCGGATGAATTGTCGGCCGCGAAGCCTCGGCCCTTTATGCGCTTCTCCATTTCTTCGGGAGATACCTCTTCGACACGGCTGGCTATCCACCAGACGTTTCCGGTTGGATCCTTGACCGCGGCGGTCCGGTCGCCATAGAACTGGGTTGCAGGTTCCTGCTCAGAGGTTCCGCCAGCCTTCAAACCTCGTCTGTAGGTCTCGTCCACGTTCTCAACGTACACGTACAACTGGCTCGGTATCGGATTGTACTGAGCGGTTGAATCGGCCATCATGACTATGGATTTGCCGATCTTGATCTCGGCATGACCTACGTGGTCTTCCTTGTCGTTGATTCGTGCCCTCTCTTCTGCCTGGAAAGTCTCCTTCAAGAAATCGATCAGTCTCGGTACTCCATCTACGATCAAGTACGGTGTAACGGTTCCGTAATCTTGAGGAGTGGGGTTTGGTTTGCTGGTGACAGACTGCATAGGGTCGATATGTTCTCCTCATTGGTTTAAGAATTGCTGAGATGAGAAGGTCACTATAGTGAAAACCTTGAGATTCCGAGCCTTTAATCCCAGCCTATCCTCCAGCTTCGATTGGTTCGTGCTAGTGCTGTAAGCTGCGGGAGAGTGGATGAGATCTTGAAGAAGAGCGTTGAACAACTTCTCATGAAAATTTACGCTGGTCGAGCGAATATTCACCTAGACCTGTATCAATTGTCGAACCAGCATCGACGTAAGCATGGGCGGGATTGCGACATGTACCCTAGCGACCCGTTGCAGGCGCCTCTCTGGACATTGCTCGCGTCTCTGACACACGCGCGACGAATGCTGGAGGTTGGCTGTGGCCACGGGTACACTGCAACCGTGATGGCTTCGGCAGGAGGACCCAATTGTCATGTAGACACGATTGAAGCGAATCCGCAGCATGCTAAACTAGCGGAGAAAGCGTTCCAGGAACGACATCTCTCCGAGCGCATCACTGTCCTACGCGGGAGGGGACAAAATCTCCTTCCAAGGCTGAAGGGCCGTTACGATGCTTTGTTTCTCGACGGTGACTGGCGCGAATATCCACGATACCTTCCACACCTCCGCCGTCTCACCCGTCCCGGCAGCATTATCGTAACCGCCAATCTCAACCCGCTCTTTGGCGGTTGGGGCGGAAGGTTGCAGGGAAAGTCAGCGATCCTGTCCTACTTGACACGCCTTGTACGGGATCCGCACTTCCGCACATACATCGTTCCTGGCGAATGGCATTCGATCAGCGTGCGGGTGTAGTGCTCGAAGTATCACCTGTTCAATGAGTCATAGGAGCCGGAGCCACTCGCACCTCGTGAACAGATTCCGGAAGAGTCTGACCCCTGCAGAGTGCCTGAAAACAAATTGTAATTTTCTGTTATTTCACTGATACCGGTACTTGTTTTGGAGGAGTCGAATTAGCCGTGGGTCCTGATGCCCTTGGGTGTTCTCAGCGTCGAGAACGGGTTGGCTATCGTTAGCACTCGATAAATACAACATCAGGATCAGTCTGGCCCTGCCTTGACAGAGCCCGTTCTTGTTTCGCCGAGATTGATCTATGTTGAACGTGTCATTGGCATTCCCGATATCGAGCTGTTCGACCTTTCGAAGGACGGCAAGACTGCCGTTGCGCTCTCCAACAAGACCGGATCTTACCAGCTAGCAGCCTTAGATGTCAGAGGAGGCCAATTACGCCCCATCTCTCACGGAAAGGAACGAGTAGCCTGGGCCCGAATCTCGAATGACTCGGAGACCGTCTGTTTCTCCAGAGATTTTGGCGGAAAGGAGGAACATCAGCTCTTCACAGTTCCCCTAACTGATGGCGAGGAGGAAGAGCAACTCACTCGGCTACCCGCGACCCGCGCTTTCAACTTCAACTGGTCAAACGGCGATGATAGGATCGCCCTCGCAGGAGCAACACAGGAGACCAACGGAGTCTGGACCATCGACTCAAGCAGCGGCCAGCACTTGCAGATCTATCAGAACCGACACTGGGTCTTCAACCCTGAATGGTCCAAGGATGATTCTAGAATCTGCGTCTCCGCGAAGACCACGGAACATCCCACAGCACTAGAACTGGTATTCTTGTCGCCAGAAAAGGAACAAGATCCTGTAATCTACACGCCCAGAGTTGACTCGGAGAACACGAATGGCGGATGGCACCCCTCCGAACCCTGGATACTCTTCAAGACGGACGCTAGAGGAAAGTACGAACTCGCAGTCTACAAAACAGACGCACAAGAACTGAGTTACCTCAAAGGCGCGGATCTAGGTCTCGACTTCCCCGTATTCGAGTGGATGCCTGACGGAAGATCCGTTTACTACCTCGCAACGAATAAGGGCAGAACTCGGCTCTACATCGAACCGATCAACGGTTCCGAGCCCCCGCGAGAGATCCCATTGCCAGAGGGCAACCATGCCGGATTCTTCGGCACGTCAGTAAAAGTAGCAAAGTCAGGAAGCTACTTCGTATTCTCCTGGTCCTCACTCTCCAGCCCTTCCACCCTATCGAGGTACGATCTGGAGACTGGTAGAGTAGAGACGCTCAACGCGCATTTCACAGACCTTCCGTTGGGACGAGCGGAGCCGGTGGTCTACAACTCGTTTGACGATCGTCCAATACACGGATGGTTCCTCAAACCGACACGACAGGAGGGAAGGAGACCATGCGTCCTCTGGATTCACGGAGGCCCCGCCTGGGAAGTTGCAGACGTCTGGAACCCCGCCATCCAGTCCTTCCTAGTTGCAGGATACACACTCTTCGCACCAAATATTCGCGGGAGCACCGGATACGGCGTCGAGTTCCAGAACCTGAACATACACGACTGCGGAGGCGCAGACCTCAAAGACGTTGAAGAGGCAACCAAATATCTCAAGTCCCGGGCGGACGTGGACCCGTCGAAGATCGCTCTGGTCGGAGCAAGCTATGGTGGCTTCATGACATTCCTCGCAACCACAAAAATACCCGACTATTGGTCAGCGGGCTCGGCAATCGTGGGCATCACCGATTGGAAGGAAATGTACGGGCTGTCCGACGCCGCCTTCAAGAGCTTCATCGAAAGATACTTCGGAAAACCTGAGGAGAACCCGGATCTCTACTACGACCGGTCTGCGATAAACTTCGCCCAGAACCTGAAGGCCCCGTTGCTCATATGGCATAGAGGCAACGACTCGCGATGCCCATTGGCTCCAGTCCAGAAGTACGCTGATAGACTCCGTGAATTGGGAAAGGACGTTGAGATGAACGTGGTCTGGGATGAAGGTCACGGATTCCAGAAGACTGAGAACCTGGTCCGCCAATACAAAGCGATCATCGAATTTCTGGACAGGAAGATTGGCTCTTAAAACTAACAGAACTGGACTCGGTCAAAGAACACGATGATCGAACCTGCGAGAAATGTTAGAAGAATCACGCCGAACCGACAGGATAGCCCATGACCAGTCGCTATTGATCGTTCTGTAGTCTAATTTCTAGCTCTATTTCCATTCGTGAGGCGTTGGCGTGGAGTCGTTCGCGGCCAGTAGCTCCGCTGACCGGACATGTTTGATGTTGAGCTTTTCGTTTGCTTATGGTCGGACCGGTGAGCAAGACTGTCCTCGTATCTTTCTTGGACGGTTGTTTTCCTGACATGATCAAGTGCTAGTTTGTCGGGACTGGACCGCTAGGTTTTTCAGAACTGATGCTCTTTTCTATTGCGACCGTGCTGCACATGATCGGTGCGCCTAACAGATCATGTGGCAGCGAGCTTTTGGACGGTCTTTGGCAGAGATGAACAGGGTTGGACGATAAGATTCGTTTTTGCACCGCACCAGACGGCGTGAGGATCGCATACGCCTCCGTAGGTTCTGGGCCCCCACTGGTCAAGGCTGCTCACTGGCTCACCCATGTACAGTATGACCTTGAGAGCCCCGTCTGGCGGCCCTGGGTCCGCGAGTTTTCCAGACAGTACACGTACATCCGCTATGACGAGAGAGGTTTTGGACTGTCTGACCGAGACGTTGAGAATTTCTCGTTTCAAAGCTGGGTACAGGACCTTGAGACCGTCGTAGACGCTCTCGGCATTGAAACGTTCGATCTCTTGGGAAACTCTCAAGGTGGACCGGTCAGCATCGCCTATGCTGTCCGTCACCCGGAACGGGTCAGCCATCTGATCCTGGGAGGAGCCTTTGCCAGCGGCTGGGATCACTGGAACCTCGAACCCGGACAGCTTGAACTCATCAGGGCGATGGTGACGATAATGAAGAACGGGTGGGGCCGGGATGATCCCTTTGCTCGCCGTGTCTTCACCGACGCATTCCTACCGGAATCGACGCCAGAACAACAGCGCTGGTTCGACGACCTCCAACGCGTCTCATGCACTCCAGAGACTGCGCTGCGGTTGATGAAGGAGGTCGGCAATCTAAACATAGAAGATCTTCTCCCCAAACTGACCGTCCCAACACTAGTTCTACACTCGAAGGGAGACCTCGTGATCCCATTCGAGCGAGGCCGGGATATGGCTGGACGCATTCCGAACTCAAGATTTGTTCCTATGGAGGGAAGAAACCACATCTTGCTGCCCGGTGAACCTGCTTGGCAAAGATTCCTATCAGAAACCCGCAGCTTTACCGGAATCAGAGAGCCACCCGATTATTCAGCCGAGACCAGCGAGACCGGTGAAGCGGGTGGAATCGACCGGAGACTCGCGGCAATAATGTACACAGACATTGTGGGCTATACTGCCCTGACCGGACAAGACGAGTCTCTCGCGCTCCACCTCTTGGAAGAACACCGGAAGCTGCTGCGACCACTCTTCACCAGCCACAACGGGAGAGAGGTGAAGACCGTCGGGGACATGTTCCTCGTCGAGTTTCCGAGTGGACTGGAGGCGGTCAGATGTGCTATCCGAATCCAGGCCATGCTTTCCAAGCGCAACGAGAGCCTTCCAAGAGATCGGAGAGTTTCTGTCAGGGTGGGTGTCCATGTCGGCGATGTTGAACACAGACAGGGAGACCTGTACGGTGACGCTGTCAACGTCGCTTCTAGAATAGAACCTTTAGCGGATCCTAACGGGATTCTCATAACAAAACCGGTCTACGAACAAGTTCGAAGCAGGCCGGATATCAAGACAGAATCGATCGGGAGTCGTGAATTAAAGAATGTGAAGGAGCCCATTGAACTGTTCCGAGTCCTCCCCTGACATAAAAATCTGGGGAACAGTCGCGTTGTTGACAGTCTTTCGGTTCAGGCGAAAGAAGAAGCGTCGACTTCCGGGCTTTTGATCTGGCCCTACTATTGTTCGGAGTCTAAGACTTGCGAGTTTAGTACAGCTATCTAGTCTCAAAACGACTTTATTCGGATAGATCTATTGGCACGCGGGCTTTTTCAACCTCCTGGACAATCGTCCTCGTTATTCGGGCTCCTCTTCATGCTAAGTAGCATCTATTGATCTGCGGACGTGCTCAAGGGGGCGACATCGTTTCTCAAGAAGACGGCTTTACACGGGCATTTGAGAGACAAGAGATTCAACACTATACTTCAGCAGGGCTTGGGGAATGTTGCCGAGAGCTAGGCCAAGCGGTTGCTTATCGCGGAGGGTTTCATTGTCAAAGATTTCAGCTTCAACGTCTCCCCTAAACAGCCGGAGTACGCTACGCAGCTGGTATGAGCCTGTCGAAGCGCCAGGAGCTCTGGGAGGAGCTTCTTGAGGAGCGAGGCTCGATGTTCGCGGACCACCCTCGAGTCAAAGAGTTCGTCGACGATATGATCAGCTACAAGAGGACCACAAGGGACGGTTCTGATCTATGGGGATTGATTGATCTGATTGCTAAGAGAGACGAGGAACTGTTGCTAGTGGAGGTAAAATCCTCAGACTCGCGATTGATCCACTTACAGACAAGAGCGTTGGATCTTGCCCGAAAACACGGTATCAAGACGACCATACTCCGAGTGAAGTTCAACGTCAAGTTCGACCACGGAGAACTCTACGAAGTGAATAGGCGTTCGTGATGCTCGTATTGTGAACAACCTGCCACATGGGACACTAAGCTAATCGACAATCTCGTTGATAGGATCGGTCGAAAATCCATCTTTGGCGCTTCACGTACGTCGTGACGAGGTATTTTTTGGCAGAAATGTCTTAGCGCAGACTTCCGATTGACGGGTGACGACTAGTCCATGGTGTCGAAGCAGGGCAACATTTACCACATAGAGATCAATGTCTCAAACTTCGAAAGGTCGAAGGCTTTCTACCAGGATTTCCTGGAATGGCTAGGCTACAAGCGGATCGTGAATGGGAAGGATTTTGCTGGATGGAGCAATGGCGAAGCCGGGATTTTCGTGACCTACTTGGAGCGCTACAAGGATTCAGGATTCCATCGGGGACATGTGGGATTGAACCACATTGCCTTCCAGGCGAAATCGAAAGCGGATGTGGACAGATTTCACAGCGAATTTCTTGTTCCGAGGAGCATCAAGGCGCTCTATGGCGGACCGAAGGAATATCCTGAGTATCGGAAGGGCTACTACGCGGTCTATTTCGAGGACCCTGATAGAATCAAGCTGGAATTTGTCCATTGAGCCGTTTGCAACATGTCAGGGTCAGCTTCCGAAAGCAGGGATTCATGAGACTACTCCACGCACGGATCTCTCGTCTGGAGAAAGGGTCAGTTGAGATCTCAGCTAGCAACCGTCCCGAACTAAGCCAGCAAGATGGATTTGTCCACGCAGGGGTCATGGCCACACTCGCCGATAACGCGGCGGGCTACGCGACCCTATCTCTTCTGCCGCCTGGCTCCCGGGTACTTGCGGTCGAGTTTAAACTGAGCTTCATCCGGCCCGCAGTAGGCCAAGCCATTCGCGCACGGGGAAAGGTCCGAAAATTGGGCAAGACAATCGCGCTATGCGAGATCGAAGTAGAAACACGTAGACATCGTAAATGGGTTTCGTGCGCTTGGGGTTCCGAAACTGTCTATTGTGACATAGTCAAGTTGCAGAACCAGCCAACCAACTCTCCCGACTAGGGACAAGGGCAGTCATTCACGAGACCATGGGGTCTTCCTGACCGGAACAACGCCCTTGTGCTAGACCCTGCTCGCGCGTCCCAGACTAGTCTTCAGAGCTTCTTCCGCGCTGCCGCCGGTAGATCCCCAAGTAGATGAGAACTCCAAGTCCGAAGAGGCCGATAAGCTCTCCTGTAAAGAAGAGAGCCAGAAACAGAATGCTCGCTCCACCGTTGAAGTTTGAACCCGGCTGATAAGGATAGAATCCGGTCAAGGCCCCGACAGACATGACCAAGCCCAGAACGCACGCTGCGATTCCCGCAAGGCCAAGTCTTGAACTGCCACTCATGAAGAACATTCACGATTGAAGCAATAGTGGTTCAATCCGAGATTCAAATCTATCCATCAGCAGAGACTCGTAGCAAACAATGGGGATTGAACTAGCGGACGTATCGGTGTCTGGAGGATAGTTGGGCTATTGCTTCTTGTTTGGCCTCGTCTAGGACGCTGTCGAGGATCTGTTGGGCGTTGGGGATCTTGGCGGCTTTGAGGTGGAAGACTATTGTGGCGTCGTCGAAGTGCAGTCTAAGCATCTGGCGGACCAGGTCTCGGACTAGTTCGCTCAATCCTTGCCAGTCTGAATTTTTCCGGGTTTTGACGCTTCAACCTGGTGTTACCCTCCTCGTCTTCCGCTCAGCCTTGTCAAAACTACCTTCGTTCGAAGATCTCGCGTGGTGGTAGTCGTGATGTTCGGGTCGTGAACAACATGCCACAAGGAGCACTAGGCTAGTGCAGCACGGTCTGTGCTCATCGATAACCAGAGAGGCATTGTTTAATAGAGTTCCGAGAATCTGGCCGTGACCTTGCTAACAAGAAAGGGATTTGGCGCCCCACTCTTATTCTTGACCATCGCCACGGTCGTTATTTCAGCCGGCCCTTCAGTCCCGACCGGCCACGCAATGACTACCCAGACAATCACCCCTGTCCATCCGTGGACAGACGCACTGTCGGGAAGCGTCTGGGCGAAACTAAACCATCTGGCGGATAACCGCACAATCCTAGACTCGGCCCAAGCACAAGCAATGATCGGATCCGTAGCCGCAAGCCCGGCATCAACCCAGGATCCACCTAGCCTATTCACTAACAATTTCAGGGTCACCGGAAACTCAAGCCTCTTCCCCCTCGAGGATGAGCCTAGTATTGCGGTGAGAAACCAGACAAGCCAGTTCTTGATGGTGGTCGCCGCAAACAGCCTCAGCACCGGACAAATGGTCGCCTATGTCTCCGCTGACCAGGGAACAGACTGGTCAGCCCCATCCTTTCTAGCCTTGTCCAGAGGCAACGATACTTTTGGCTCTGATCCATCCCTCGGAGTTGACCGCACGGGGACCTTCTACTACTCCTTCCTATCCCTAGAATCTACATCCGGGAATATGTCAGACGACCTCGTTGTTGCGACGTCGACAGATGGCGTCCACTGGACTAACCATGTCGCGGTCCAGCGAAAAACATTCACCGGTACATCAACAATCACGTCAGAATTATACGACAAGGAATATCTCGCGGTCGGTCCCAACAAGAACAGCCCGTCCCTCGACAACGTATACGTCACCTACACTGACTTCACAGAATTCTGTCCCCTCCCCTCCTCCTGCAAAGTGAACTCTACAGTAATGCAGGTCCACTCGACAAACTCCGGAATTACCTGGTCCAGTCCAGTAGCTGCAAGTCCCGCGGCAACATCGCCCGCCTCTTCTATGACCGGCCGAGTAATCACAGGCTCCATGCCGGCCGTTGCATCGAACGGCAACCTCTACGTCGCCTACTTCGACACAGGAACGAACGGATTCCTCAACGCATCAGCCAGCATCATGATAACGAGATCAATAAACGGCGGAACATCATTCCTCCCACCCATGGTGGCGGCTCCGATTCCCCAACAGCTGACATTCGCCAGCCAGGGCGGCTCTTGCTGCTTCAGATGGTGGAGTTCCATGTTCCCCTCAATGGACGTCGCTCCAGACGGGACCATCTACATCGCCTATGGAGCCCGACAGGCAAAGTACAGCGCCGACCCCGCTGACATCTACCTAGTAGCATCGCTCGACGGAGGGACGACTTGGAGCCAGCCGACCATGATAAACGACAACTCCAGCCAGAATGGACACTTCTTTGCATGGCTGAAAGCGTCCAGTGACAACGTCGTCCATATTATCTGGGGAGATCAGCGGCTCGACCCAGTCGGATTAGGATACGACATATTTTACGCCACAGCCACGAACCACGGGACCACAATAAGTCCAAACAGCAGAGTTACAGACGTAGGCACGGACCCACTCTTCACGATCGGCTTCATCGGTGACTACTTCAACCTGGCCGTCTCCGGAAACCAAACCTATCCAGTATGGACGGACGGAAGAAGAGCAGTAAGACCCGTCGGGAGAGAGATCCTGACGGGAGAGACAGACATTTTCACGGCGAGGCTCGGCCCCCGTGACACTCCGAGCATTGCCATACAAGGCACCGGGAACGCTGGCTACCAGCAGCCCGTCACAATAACAGCCACAGGTCTACCCAGGGAAGCGTTCTTTGTAGCCAAGATAAGCGGAATACCAGTAATCTCCCAGACTCACCTGGTCACCTTCTTCTTCTCCACGAGATCCGGCAACTTGACAGACGCGATACTGCCCACATCCAACTATTACGGCGCCTACAGCATCGGGCTCGACGAATGGCTTTCAGGAGCCCCACTATCATCCGCTACTCTCTACGTTGTGGACAGTCGAAGCCTTGAGGTCTCAATAAGCGGACCCACGACCGCGTCTCCAAGCGACAACATCACCTGGACAGTACAGCTAATCTCGGCAACGGGATCTGCATCACAAGGCCTCGGCTCAACATTCACAATCAACAAAGCACTATTGACGACCCCCGGCGGGTCAGTCCAAGATCTCACCAGCAGCGCGCGACCCTCCGGCCAAACATCCTACTCTATCTCTTTCAAACTCCCTTCAAACGCAGCAGGATCTTACACCCTCCTCGTAAACGCTTCAGAAACCGGAGCACTGGTCAGAAGCAGCGGAACCGGAACAGCCACTGTAACAGTAAACAGCCAAGTCCAAAGCATCGCGAATCTAGCCAGCTCAGGACAAACATACACAATAATCGTGGGTATAATCGCGGCCACAAGCGTGGCCCTGCAAGTTATCCAGCTGACAAGGCGAAGACCTAACCCTTCGGCAACAACTCCTCCCAATTCTCCAACTACATCAACCCCCTCCTGAGAAGACTGGTCCGCTGTCGAGTAACCCGCGGGAGGAAGACTGAGCGCGAATAACAGAGGATTCAAAGTGTACTTTGCACGCAGGATAATTCTTGCCGCTTCGCCGGCCTCGGAACCTTGACGCCGGCACGAGAATCTTCAAGAAGACAAAAATCAGCTTCGGTCAAGATTCGGAAAGCCAAGGCTTCAGACAAGTCTCCGATTCTGGAGATCTCGAAGAAGATCTGGAGCGGCCATGACTATCTCCCTCAAGTCTGGGATGAGTGGCTAAGCGACAAGAAAGCCAGATTCATCGTTGCGACTGTGAACGGAAGAACTGTGGGCTGTGCCCGTGCCAGTCTCCAGACCAACTACGTTGCCTGGCTCGAAGGCGTGAGAGTCCATGAACTCTACCGCGGTCTCGGAATCGCTGGAAAGCTGAACCATTCACTGGTAGAGTGGGCTAGAAGAAAAGGGGCCCGGGTCGCGCGCCTCTCCACAGGCAGCAGCAACCGTGCTTCCAGAGAACATCTGGAGAAGATTGGCTTCCCAGTGACGCAGATCTTTCAACGCCTCGAATCCTCCAGAGGACTCCGAACGAAGCCGGCCGACGTCACTTCGCCGAGAGGCTCATCGAAGCGTCTCTGGAACTGGTTGACGGCTCGCCCCAGTTTTGCCGAGAACCATGCGATGTATTCTGACGGCTGGACGTGGTATCCGTTGACACTTCAAACCTTCAGGAAACTCATGAGCCAGGGCCGAGTCTTCACCATAATGAAGGACAAGCAGCCGAAGGCTTGTTGCATCTTCCTCGACGAGGACAATGTCTTAACGATCGGATTCGCGGCGGGAGAACGGACAGAAGTTGGTAAGATGGCTCGAATGCTACGGTTCATGATGCATCGGAAGAAGCGAGAGAAGCTCCGAGTCCTTCTCCCATCAAGAACATCTTTGGTAGGAGCCCTAGTCCGTTCGGGGTTCAAGAAGACCGCGAAGATTCTGGTCTACGAGAAATTCCTAGGATAGGACGACGACCTCCGAAAGTTTTCAGAATCGAAAAGTGTAAGGACCCTAGATATTCGCTCCGCAGCTGGGACACTTTGCCGTCCCACCGGGCAGGGCGGTCCCACAGTTTGCACAGAACTTCCGCATCGCGGGAGCTACCAGTGTCGGCTGTGATCCCATTGATTGGGCCCCCGTCGAGTATGATCCTCTGCTGTATTGTCCCGATTTTTCTAGCTGGGAGAGTGCTCCATCCACAGCCACTTTGACAATGGTCGCGTAGAGTCCAATGACTGCGATAAAGATGATGAGGAAGATTCCTAGAAACGACGCCGCAAGGAATCCCGTGACGAATCCAGTAGGGTTCGAAGCCACAGCAGTCGGGTTAGAGACCAGGCTAGCAAGAGACCCCCCGATAATTAGTACGCCGACTATTCCGGCGACGATGGCCCAGACGATGCTCCAGAGGAGGACGACGAATCCTCTGCCGAACGCAAAACCCCAGCCAACCATGAAACACCCAATAGATTCTCACGGATACTTAAGAGAACAGAAACCGTCACCTAGAATTTCACAGCGCGGATTCTTCTCTTTGCAATAGTCTCTGTTTTTCTTAATCTTGCTCCGGAGTCATGATAAGCAATAATCATAAATAGCTAACAGACTCAACGAGCCGCGATTCTGATGCCGTTTGTGACAGTTGGGAAAGAGAACTCAGGGAATATTGATCTTCACTATGAAGATCATGGTTCCGGCAAACCAGTCGTCCTGATCCACGGATACCCGTTGAGCGGTGCGAGCTGGGAGAGACAGCTCCCCGTCCTCCTCGACGCCGGCTATCGAGTAATCACCTACTCCCGCCGGGGTTTCGGCCAGTCCAGCAAGCCCACCACCGGCTACAACTATGACACGTTCAGCGAGGATCTTCACCAGCTTCTGAACAAGCTCGACCTCAAGAATGTCGCCCTAGTCGGTTTCAGCATGGGAGGCGGCGAGGTAGCACGCTACCAGGGACGGTATGGATCGAAGAATGTGTCGAAGTCGGTGTTCATCAGCAGCGTCCCACCGTACTTGCTGAAGGCACCGGATAATCCGGAAGGTGTCGACAAGCCAGTCTTCGATGGGATAGAGAAGGCAGTCGCCGCAGACCGCTACGCTTTCTTCACAGACTTTTACAAGAACTTCTACAACACGGACCAGAACCTAGGCTCAAGGGTCAGTGAACAGGCGGTCCAGAACAGCTGGAACGTAGCCGCTTTGGCCGGGTCCGTCGCCAGCGTCGCATGCGTCCGGACCTGGTATGAGGATTTCCGCAAAGACCTGGCCCGAATCACATCTCCCACACTAGTCATTCACGGCGATGCCGACCGCATCGTCCCATACGCCAGCTCAGGAGCACGCACCGCCAAACTCGTACAGGGAGCGCGGCTAGTCACGGTCAATAACGGACCACACTTCATAACCTGGACCCACGCGGACGAAGTTAACACCGCACTCCTGTTCTTCCTCCGTGAAGAGAAGAAGCTCCTGCTAGAAACGCCCGCTTAGAACCTGAGCAACTATCCAGTATCATACTATCCTTCGTCCAGTTCAGGGCAGTGAAACAAGGTCCGGCTCAACCCAGCCTGCACGCGCCCGATCCGAGTTGAGAGTCTCTCCACGCCAATGACGATAAGGGAGACTCCTCTCTATTAAAAACGGAAACATAGCCAAGAGATCATCAATATTCCGAACTCCCGGTGAATACTCCATCGCGTGACCCACAAGTCGCACCCAGAAACGCGTCAGAGTATCGTGATACCTGCTGGGAGCACCGCTCACAATAGCAAACCGCCTGATTTCACGACCCAGTATGTTCTCGGCCTCATCCCTCTGATGACATGATAAGACGAGCCAGGCAAGACGAAGATGACCCCGGTGACGAAACTCCTCACTTGGAAGACTGCCTTCGTGGAAGAGGCGCAGAAACTCCCGGTCATCCATAGAATATCGACCGGTGAGAGCCGTTTCGGGGAATAAACTATTTGCTGGGCTGACGGGCGGGCTCTGGTGCCATGAGTGAGCAGAGGACTCTCTCCCTCGGGTTCAGAGAGTTCCAACCCAGCGACTACGAGTGGCTGGTTGAGATCTATAATGCGAATTATCCTGATTATCCCATCAGCGTTGCGGAACGTCGTAACCGAGACGTGAGCCTTGACCGGACCAAGTATCTCCTGAAGCGATACGAGTGCGTCGACCAAGAACATGATAAGATCGTCGGCTTCGGCGAACTCATCAACGTACCCGACATGTATCATCCACGAAAATTCATGGCCGGCATCCTAGTTGACCCTGAACAGCAGTGCAGAGGAATTGGACGAGCAATCTACAATCGACTCGAAGAGGAACTTGCTCAGCGAAATGCGATACTCGCTTGGACAATGGCCAAGGAGGACCTTTCTAAACGATTAGAATTCTTCCGGAGAAGAGGATTCTCCGAGAGAACGAGGAACTGGGAATCCCGGCTAGACCTTTCAACGGCTGACACTGTACCGTTCCAAGGATACGTCGACAAGGCTCTGAAGGTCGGAATAACGTTCACGACACTTGCCGAAGAACACCGTCATGGTCAGGATTCATTGAGGAAGATCCACGAATTAGTCCAGCTGATCCAGGCAGATATGCCTCGCGAAGCGGAGTTCACGCCTCTGAGCTACGACGACTGGGACACCTATTCGCTCAAGAACCCTCAGCTCCTCCCTGACGGCTACTTTCTAGCCAAGGACGGTTCCAACTTTGTGGGAATGAGTGATGTGCATCGGATCGATTCGGAGCCTGGTGTCCTGAATCAGGACGATACTGGAGTCATACGCGAGTATCGAGGCAGGGGCATAGCGACTGCGCTGAAGCTCAGAGTCATCGATTTTGGGAAGAAGAACGGGTACCGGATCATAAAGACGTGGAACGATTCTGTCAACGCTTCGATGTTGGCCATCAACAATAAGCTCGGATTCAAACGACAGGTAGGATGGATTTTGATGGAGAAGATTCTCCGGTCAGAATCCAGCCCGTGACGGAAACCTCTGGGCAGACCTAGCCTTCCGTAAGTCCGCCTCTCGTTCCCGGTTCTTCGGTTTCGCGCTCGTTTCAAGTGAGTGTAGAAAACGTCCTGAAGCCTGGGCTATTTCCTCTATGGCCGCTGTGAATGAACGCTCGTTTGCCTTCGAGGGCTGGTTGAAGCCGCTGATCTTCCGGACAAACTGCAGCGAAGCAGCCCGAATCTCTTCGTCAGTGGCAGGCGGATCGAAGTTGAACAGGGGTCGAATGTTTCTACACAATCTCAACACTTCAGAGTGCTCAAGGGTCTATGCGGAATCTATTATAGAAAGACTACAATGTTAGGGAAACAGATGATAGAGCCTCCAGCTGCAAAAATAGGGTCGACGGCTTGACCAAGATTGTGGTCGACGATCTCGACAGCGGCGAAGTCTCCTCCTTAGTGGAATATGTGACAGCCATGTCAGGCGGCCAGATGGTTCAGCACAAGAAGATCATCGAAGTCAATGGACTGACGAACAAGAAGATCAAGTTCCTCCTCCACAAGTTCCTCTACACAAGACACCTAGCAGGCTACGGCGTCCTCGACACAGCAGGAAACTTCGAGATAGTGCATCTCAAACCTGAGAAGAAGCAGAGCGAACAGCATGAGACCTTGACCCCAAGGATGGACGTCAGATTGCCAGTGGTCATTCCACACTGGGTCCAACCATCGGACCTGATCGAATGGGAAGGACGACCACCACCGACGAAGATTCGCTATAAGAAAAAGTAGGGATTTCCCGAACACCAGACAATCGAACTCTTCAAAGTGTTAACTACCTTTCGCGACCACTGAAATGCATGACCAACAGAGCAACAGTCGCTTTCGTGTTTTCGATCATCGGCTCATCTTATCAGATGACGTCACTCTTCCTAGCGGTGCTAGTAGATCGCAGCAACACTCCATTCTATTACACAATCAGCTTCCAGTCCCTGTTTCTCGCAAGTTTCGTTACTGTTTGGAGTGCCAGCCATCTCCTGGAGGACTGGAAAGGCCGAATAACCTGGCCATCAATAATACTTGGAGTAGGCGTCGCAAACCTTTCAACCGTTCTCATCACCTATTATGTCCAAGTAACGCCCTTACCAATCTACTCCGCGACCTCCCCGTCAATTCCAGCGACTCTAGCACTGATCTTTGGGCCGATACTCAACATGATCGGAGGCATTCTCGGCTTCTCGGCCGTGCGTCAATACTCGCGAGAGCAAGGCCATGCAGTCTTAGGCCACACTTGATCCAAGTCCTAGATTCCGAGCAAAAATAACGAACGGCCCCACCGCCAAGAACCTTTGAGAACAAGAACGTATTTGAGCCTCTAAGACCATATTCTGAGTGAGTAGAATGCACGGGCATACGTCCCCTCCTGACCAAAACGCACTAGGCCAAGCTGTCGGTTCCGCTACTACCTTCGGGCTGTTGATCAGCCCTCCACAGCAGGTCTACTTTGAAGCGTGTCCGGCCTGTGGGAATCGTCAGCCAGCGGGGGGAAAGTACTGCAGCCAGTGCGGTATTCGACTACGCTGCCCTTCTTGCGGCACGGCGTCGCTTGGAAAGAACTATTGTCACAGCTGTGGTCAGTGGCTCAAGCCCTAGCTGTCCTCTGATAATATTACGTGTGTGTACTCATTCTGTCTGTGTTCAGTTGTATACGTGATTCTCATATGCGACCATCACCATACTACTGGTCAGCTGTCCCCCATGCTATTTGTCCCATGAGGGATAGTAGCGGAGAGGTGAACAGCCAAATCAGCTGCGTAAAAACCGGAACCCTCAACCCTGTAGAATAGACGAATCGTTTCGTCTATGGAATTGTGTGGAAGTGACTCTCGGATCCATCGCTCGACGCAGGCCCGGGAGCCAACTCCTTTTTCTCAGAAGGCTATCCTAGTCGGCCATGTTTGTCCACTAGCTTCTGAAGAGAATTCGCAACCTTCTCCGCTTCCGGTCTACGCTCAGGATCCTTCGCCAGCATGTCCTTCAAGACTGGAATTATTGCTGAGAATTTCGGATCAATCTTCGACACGTCTGGACTGAAGGAATCCCACGCGGACTCGAGATCATTCGCCGCCTTGTTCGAGGAAGGATTGTTTGACAGATTATTCATCGCTTCGATCAACGTGTTGGAGTGGACCGGGGTCCGTGTCAACATTGTATACAGCGCCGCTCCCAACGCGTAGACATCCATGCTTGGATCCGCCTCATCGCCGAGAACCTGCTCACCCGGCGCATACTCCGACGTGAACTGAACTACTTTTCCGCCACTCTTGACCGCTGAGCCTAGGTCAGCCAGCTTGGGCACGAGCGACCCGGCGACCATCTGTTCTAGCATATCCTGTCCAGTCAATGGCGGCTTCGATGTGAACAGAACATTCTGCGGTTTGACATCAAGATGTACGAATCCGGCTTTGTGGACCATGTCTAGTGCCTGGGCCATCATCTGGCCCAGCATCACAACAATCCCACCCCACTTCTCCGAATAGTACAAAGGCTCATACGCTGGATCCTCGATCAGCTTCTTCGCCGTCCCACCCTTCATGAAGTCCATAACGATCGCTGGCGGGCTGCGATAGTAGAGTGCGATATTCCCCTTGACAATCTCCTGAACGTTCAATCGATCCACCAGCACCCCTCGGATCTGGACCACGTACTTGGATTGACCTGACAGCTCCAACAATCGAGTCGCCTCAGACATCGTCTCGTTCAACGTCGTCACCCCGGTAGTCGGCTCGTTCACGCCTCTCACCCTACTGGTCGTCTTCAGGATCGGAATCTTCAGCGCCATCTCAGTCGCCCCCTGGCCAAAAGTTGCACGGAGAACATAGCCAGTCGCACCCGTAGCAACGTGTTCTACAACTTTGTAGCCATGGATCTCCTGGTTCACCCAGACTCTCGGATCCCACTTGTCGAGGCTCGGCAGGCCAGTCTTCGGCAATGGAGCCGAAGGCGGAGGAGGAAGCGAGACTATTGGCGGGGGACTAGGACGTTGAACGGGCGGTGGTGGAGGAGCTGGACGTGAGACGGGAGGAGGATGCGATACTTGAGAAGCGGGACGCGCAGGTGGCGTGGGAGGTGGATGTGTGACTGGTTGGGGCTGCACGCTGAACGAGAAGGACTCCTTGGAGGTTTGATGCGTCTTGCTCGTTGCAATAATGTGCGCGTTGTAGTTACCAGGTTTTCCCGGAGCGTAAGCCGCATTGTATCTTCCAACCGAGACATGTGACAGTCTCAACTGATCACGTTTTCCCGCGGGCGTTTGT
>Ga0209802_1000177_pt1 | contig 48340 bp, 33 predicted proteins | sample GraSoiAngelo_129_FD_185886 | JGI IMG/M metagenome (GOLD analysis project Ga0209802, IMG submission 185886) | Grasslands soil microbial communities from the Angelo Coastal Reserve, California, USA - 14_0927_12_40cm (SPAdes) (version 2) | ecosystem: Environmental > Terrestrial > Soil > Grasslands ...
ATGGAAAGAAACCTCCTTAAGGTTACGAACGACTTACGCGAAATGCGACAGAATGTTGGGCTCCCAGGTTCGGACACTCGCCAACACGAACACGACTGCCGCACTGCGATTCATCGGATGATCTAAGATGAGAAAACTTCAGAGGGGCTGACTTAGCTCAGTGAATCTGAAAGAGCGACAGGGTCTAATCGCTCATCTACTAGTCTAGTCTCATAGCTGTGATTGTCAAACAGCGCTGCAGTTTGAGTTCCTGCCGGCCTCGGATTTCGGCTTGCGTTTGCGAAGTAGATGCGACGCTCCGCAGTCGTCATTTTCGGAGGATTTTAAGGAAGGTACTTCGATGGGAGTTTCTTTAAGGCGGGCCCTGTGCCCCCCAAACAGATCGCGTGAGCAATGCTACGCCCACGCGCCTGGGCGCGCGAAAAGTGGGAAGTCAAACGGGCACCACTACATCGTTGTTTGACAATCCCAACACCTAAGACTAGGGTGGTAGATGAGCGAGCACACACCTTCTCACTCTTTCAGGTCTCCTGAACTAAGTCAGCCCATCTGAAGTCTTTCCTCTTAGATTTCCCCACTCTGAAGGAGAACTGTGTTATGACAGTATTGACTCGTTGGGACCCCGTCCGTGAGTTTTCCACCCTACAAGACCGCATGAACCGCATGAACCGTCTGTTCCGTGAGTCGTATAGTCCCGAAGGGCCGGAAGAGGCGTTGACAACCACCAGCTTCGCACCGCCGGTGGACATCTACGAAGATGAGCACAACATCACTTTGAAAATTGAAGTCCCGGGCATCGACGAAAAGGATATTGATGTCCGCATCGAAAACAACACGCTCATCGTTCACGGCGAGCGCAAGTTAGAGAAGGAAGAAAAAGAAGAGAACTTCCGTCGCGTCGAGCGGCAGTATGGAAGTTTCACCCGCTCGTTCACGCTGCCGAACTCCGTGGATACCGGACAAGTAGGCGCCAACTACGATAACGGCGTACTAAAGATCAAGTTGGCCAAGAAGAGCGAAGCCAAGCCTAAGCAGATTAAAGTCAACGTCGGCGGCGAGAACGTTCTCGAAGCAAAGGCCCCCAGCAAGGCCGCGTAAAACCAGTAGTTAGCTGTTCATTGCGAATGGTCAGCAAGAGAAATGGGAGGCGACAACGGCCGCCTCCCATTTTGTCTACGCAGGGAGCAACACCAGATCACGGTGCGCGGGCGGTGACCTGATTGTGGCCGTTATCACCCGCGAGTAAAGACTTACCCCGCGATAGCGGTTTGAGCGTTCCCGAGGCCCATTGAGCGTTAACCGGAGTTAAAAAACTCGCTGGTCTTGAGTGTGCTGGCGAGCACAAAGACTACGGAGAGAACTATTTCTGAGTGCTAGAGCTAACAATCAATCTTCCCCTGGGAATTATCGGGTTAACTGGTGATTTATGACTAGCCAGAACAGCGAGTTGCTGTACGATTTCTTCCAGTCTGTTGCGTCTGCCTTCAAATTCGGCTTGCTGGATAACCGTGCGCCCTCTACGGCGATACCCAAAGTGGCCATTGAGTTTCGAGATCGCAGCTATCTCTGATCTCCAATTCCTTAGCTGATCTTCAATCGTATTGTCCATATCACAGTATACGCCCCGTGATCTGTTCTCTGACCATCCCGAGGACCGCTCATTTCGCACCCGGGGGAACCTCAGAACAAGCCAATGCGCAGATTCATGATAACCATTCATGCGAATTTCATTGCTTTTGTACCGCAGGAGCTTAGACTTAAGAAGTCCCTTACGCATTACTCTGTCGCTGTTTAGACCTTCAGACCTTCTGCGACGGTCCTCTGCGCAACCGATAGAAATGAGGGTGCATCAATGGAACCAGTTTTCCGTCCGTTCGGTCCTCGTTTCCGTACACTACCGACGTTTGTCGCTCGTTCATTCAGGAACTTCAAGGCATCGATGCGCTTTATAAGGCTGAAACCACAGATCGCGGGTTTTGGATCCCAAAGGATGTGCCCGTCTTGTGGGTTGATCACGTCACGCTCGAAAGAATTTTGCCTGGAGTGTGGAAAGCCGCTTCCGGCGGTGTACCTAGGGTGAAGAATATGCAAGGGAACAAAAGTGTAATCGTCATTCGGATGGTAGTCGCGCTTCTCATCCTGTACGCGGTCTTCGGTCTTATAAGGAAAACTCTTCCGGCCCCGGCGGTGGGGAACGGTACGGGTACACATCAGGCGTCATCGTAAGCGACCAGCCGGCATTTCTCGGTCTTGAAACCACAACATTTCGCCAGCATGCGAAAACCAGCCTAAACCAACCGCGCTGAAATTCGTCGAACAAACAAACATGGAGCCCGCGGAGAAATCAGTGCGAGCAGGAGTGAGGCTGGCTCTGATGGTTTCGCGCTGATTGCTTCAATCGTGGAAAGACTACGCTTGACAGACGTCAAGTGCCGAATCATCTTCTTCAATCATCATCCGACACTTTCAGCGATGGTGATGAATTTCTCGAAGACTTCGTTCGAGAGGAGTCTGCCACGCGTGGTCAGGCGGATAACGCTGCCGTCGCTTTCGAGTAACCCATTCTCTTTGAGTTCCGAGATCGTGGCCGCAAACTCATTTATTGAATCAACTCCGAATTGCGTTGCTGCCTGTCTGAGATCTACTCCCCGTATCAAACGCAGCCCGAGAAAGAAGATTTCCTCAATCGCCGCTTGCCGCGATAGCGGAGTTCGCTTCGGCGGCCTAACAGCGATGTAGCCTTCCAGAGAGTCCGGCATAGCGAAGCGCACCGCCTCGAACCCGCGCCAGGGGCTAACAGTCTCATCCGTTTCGGTCCGCTTGTCCTCACTAAAGTTCTTCCCAGCTCGATCTACTTTGAGCATGGAATGGGCATCCACGCCGAAGCCGAGATAAGGCTGGCGCGTCCAGTACTTGAGGTTATGGCGCGATTCAAAACCGTGGCGGGCGAAATTTGATATTTCATAATGGGATATGCCAACCGCGTTTAAGCGCTCGCAGCCTGCAAGATAGAAATCAGCGGTTAAGTCATCGTCTGGTACAAAGTGGGCATGATATTTTGTGCCACCCGCAATTAACTCGCGGCCGAGCCGGGAATCTTCATCGGCTTCGAGCATGTAGACGCTGATGTGCGGCGCGGCACTGGCGATGGCATCGGAAAGGGACCGTTCCCAACACTCGGTCGTCTGATATGGCAAGCCAGCAATGAGATCGATGTTGATATTGGTAATTCCGGCGGAGCGCAGATTTTCGAGGTCGTCGAACACAGTTGCGCGCTTATGTAAACGCCCGACGACGGCGGCTTCGGCATCGACAAATGACTGCACCCCCAGGCTTACGCGATTGACGCCACAGCGCCGGAGAACTTCCAGAACCGGGGCTGTCAGGGTGCCAGGAGCGCATTCGACGGTAATTTCTGTCTCGGGCTGGAGACAAAAATTTTGCCGAATTGTGACAAACAATCTCTCCAGTTGAGCAGAATCTAGTAAAGTGGGGGTGCCACCGCCCAGATAAACAGTGTCTACGGAACTTTCATATTGACCGCCCATCTGTTCGGCCACAACAGGAGCGCGTTCGATGTCAGAGCAAATTCGGTCGATGTAACCCGCGAACGTTGCCCGAGAAAACACGTCCGACGCAAAGTTGCAGTAGCTGCATTTAGTGCGGCAAAACGGCACCGAAAGGTAGACACCCAAGGCCATTGGTGACAATTATCCCACTTTTGCCGGAACTACGACGCGGCCGCAGGCATCTCAACTAGTTCATAGCACTGCAAACAATCTATGATTCCACGCGTCGTCATCACCGGTTTGGGCGTAGTCAGTCCTAACGGCATTGGTAAAGAGGCCTTTTGCCGCTCTCTGCTTGTTGGCAAATCGGGCGTCAAACGAATTTCGCGCTTCGATCCAACCGATCTGCCTGTACACATCGCGGGAGAGATCCCTGAATTCGATGAGTCTGGGTGGGTCGACCCGCGCGAGCGTAAGCACGTGTCGCGCGTTGTGCCGCTGGCGATTGCCGCGTCGACCGAGGCTTTGAATGATGCCGGCCTCGACCCAGCAGCAATGTCGTTGGAGGAGCAGCGCCAGATCGGTGTAATTCTGGGCTCGGGCGGCGGCGCCCAGGAGTTTTCTGAAGAGCAATACCGGCTCTGGCACTCGGGACACGTGAAGCAGGTGAGCTTGTTCTGCATTCCGAGCGGCACTATGGGAACGATTTCAAGCGAAGTTTCGATGCGCTTCGGATTCCGCGGGTATAGCCATGTTGTCACTACCAGTTGCACGTCCTCGACTGACGCGATCGGCTACGCGTTGCAGCACATCCAGGCAGAGATGTTGCCGATGTTTCTCGTGGGAGGTGTCGATTCGGCGATTACTCCCGGAATCATCAAGGGATATTCGCTGCTCCGGGCGTTAACTACTTCCTGGAATGACGCCCCGGAGCGCGCTTCGCGCCCCTTCTCGGCGGACCGCGACGGCTTTGTCCTGGCTGAAGGCTCATGGATGTTTGTGGTTGAAGAATATGAGCATGCCGTTGCCCGTGGCGCGCGCATTTACGGGGAGATCGCTGGATATGGCTGCACCTGTGAAGCCTTTCATCGCGTGCGGTTGAGCGAATCTGCGGAGGAACCCGCCCGCGCCATCACTCTGGCTTTGCAGGAGGCCGGGCTAACGCCCGAAGACATACAGTATGTCAACCTGCACGGCACCTCAACTGAACTCAACGATCGGGTGGAGACCCGTGCTTTAAAGTTGGCGTTGGGCGAACGGGCGCGCAGCATCCCAATGTCCGGGTTGAAGTCGCAAATTGGACATGCCCAAGGCGCTTGCGGCGCCGCTGGCATCGCGGCCACACTGGTTGCCATGGAGCATGGCAGAATTCCTCCAACGATTAACCTCGAAGTACCCGACCCGGAATGCGACCTTGACTACGTTCCCGAACCGGGCCGAACCGCACGCATAGAGCACGCGATCTGCAATTGCGTGGGATTCGGGTCGAAGAATTCTGCGCTGGTGTTGAGGAAGATTGCCTGACTAGCTTTTGCTGCCGCCCCCGTTTAGAATGCCGGACGCCGTGCAGTATCTTATCTTGTCTCTTTGTCTCTTTTACTTAGCGAGCGGCAGAGCTATCCCTCCGCTATACGCTCAAATTGATACCGCTACTGATGTGAATGCCCCTGCGTATCTGTTTCGCATGGAACGTCACCTGCGTGATACGGACGTTTGCGCATTGGTCCGCGGAGACGGCCAATACCACGTGGAAAGATTGGCTGGTGAGAAAGCTGACATTTTCGAAGGAGTGCTTGCGCTCGCCGATCTGCAGAAACTCGAGCGGTTACTGGGTGCAGATGAGCTTTTTCAGCTCACCCAAGAAAAAATCGTTATGCCGATGATCACCGTTGACAACGACAAACTACTGCTCAGCGTGTTACGGCCCGGTTACTGGCAAAATCTTACGTTACCTGACTCCGAAAGCAGAAAGCCCTTTCAGCAATCACTGGTTCCCCTCGTCAAATGGCTCGAGGAAATGGACAAGCAAAAGCACGTGCGCCTCACGGAGGAGGGTGCCAGAAATAACTGCCTGCCACCGGGAAAAATCGAGTTGAAGACGCGCAATCGGTCGGCCTCGGTTACTTCTACCTCAACTGAAACCGAAGCAACGGCGACCAAGCAGCCAGTTTTAATCTCTTACGCCCTCCGCGCCGTTATAAACCGCCTCGGCAATCAGCAAATTGAAAGGACCTGTGTGATCGTGTATAGCGCCGGACGCTACCATCTGGAGAGGAAAAGGCAGCGATTCGGAAGCAGAGATGTGAAAATACAGATTTTCGAAGATTCCATCAGTGACACCCAACTGCAGCTACTGAGAGAAATTCTGGATACGCCAACGCTGCGCAACAAACCTTACGAAGAACCTCCCGCGCGCATACCTGTTGACGGAGCACAAGTTACATCCTTGACCATTCCGCGGGCCGGGCATATCCAGAAGGTGAACATTTGGGAGTATCTCAATGTTCCGCGTCTCGGCAGCATTGGAACGCTCAAACGGGCCGACAACGGGGCCAACCTGCTCAAGCCGCTGAACAAATGGCTTACCAGCAACATTCAGGAAAGCAAGATTTCGCCACTTCAAGCGGCTGTCCCGAGCGACTGCGAACCCAGCGGATCATCGCCCTAAGCTTTTCCATCCTTCCCTCCTCATTTTCCATCTATTTGGGGTAGTCTTTAATTGACAGATGGCGAGCCACGAGGAAGAAGTATTAGGCAAAGCATATGACAGCCGGCTGATGAAGCGGCTGCTCAAATACCTGCGTCCCTACAAGTGGCAGGTGGCGATGGCGCTTGCGGCCATCGTCATGAAGGCGGGGGCCGACGTTCTGGGGCCCTTTCTCACAAAGATCGCGATCGACAAGTACCTCGCGCACGCGGCCGGTACGCACTCTCCACTTGACCGGTGGCTCAGCAGCACTCCGCTGATTGGGATCGCGCAGATTGCGGCGATCTACGTCGGCCTGCTGGTGTTTGGTTTCGGCTTCGAATTCTTGCAGACCTATTTCATGCAGTGGACCGGACAGAAAGTAATGTTCGATCTGCGCAGCCAGATTTTCCGTCACCTCCAGCAGATGCACATTGGCTTTTACGACAAGAATCCTGTGGGACGACTGGTCACGCGCGTCACCAGCGACGTGGACGCACTGAACGAAATGTTCACTGCCGGGGTGGTGTCGATTTTTGAAGACGTGTTTGTGCTGGCCGGTATCCTGACCATCATGTTGCGCATGAACTGGAAGCTGGCGCTCATCGCTTTCTCCGTGCTGCCCCTGATTTTTTGGGCCACCATGATCTTTCGCGCCAAAGTGCGCGACTCTTATCGTCGCATCCGAGTAGCGATTGCCCGCATCAACTCCTTTCTGCAAGAGCACGTCTCTGGCATGGTGGTGTTGCAACTGTTCAATCGCGAACGCCGCGCATTCAAACAGTTTTCTGCCACCAATGCAATGCATATGGAGGCGTTCAAAGACGCCATCCTCGCTTACGCTCTTTATTACCCCGTCGTTGAAATCCTGTCGTCCATCGCAGTCGCATCCATCATTTGGTTTGGCGGGAACGATGTCATCCGAGGCACGGCAACATTGGGAGTACTGGTTGCCTTCATGCAGTATGCGCAGCGTTTTTTCCGCCCCATCCAGGACTTGAGCGAGAAGTACAACATCCTTCAATCGGCGATGGCCGCGAGTGAGCGCATTTTTAAACTGCTGGACACGCCGGTCGAAATCACTTCTCCGGCCCTCACGCAGAAAGCTGAAGGCCCGGGACGCATCGAGTTTGATCATGTGTGGTTCGCGTATCGCAGTATTCCGGCCGAGACAGGAGACACCCAAGCAGCTTCAGCTTCCGCGGGCGATGGCTCTCACGCCACAAATGCCGGGGAGCCAGACTGGGTTCTGCGCGATGTGAGTTTCGCGATCGCGCCTGGTGAAACTGTAGCCATCGTTGGCCACACCGGTGCCGGCAAGACAACGATGATCTCGCTGCTCCTGCGTTTCTATGACGTACAGAAGGGTGCGATCAGAATCGACGGCGTTGATATCAAGGATATGGATCTAATTGAACTCCGCGGCCGTTTCGGTGTCGTATTGCAAGATCCGTTTCTGTTCACTGGAACAATCGGCGGCAACATCCGCCTGGGCACAGAGTGGATCAAGGACAAAGACGTAGAGCGCGCCGCCGAAGAAGTAAACCTCGCCGACTTTGTGCGAACCCTTCCCGGCAGTTTCAACGAAGAAGTTCAGGAGCGCGGCAGCACATTATCCACCGGGCAAAAGCAGCTTATCTCCTTTGCGCGAGCCTTGGCGCACGAACCTAAAATTCTGGTTCTCGACGAGGCCACATCCAGCGTGGACACCGAAACTGAGTTTCGCGTGCGCGACGCGCTCGGACGTATGGTTGAAGGCCGCACCTCGCTGATCATCGCGCACCGCCTTTCGACCATCCAGCGCGCGGACAAGATCATCGTCATGCACAAGGGACAACTGCGCGAGATAGGAACCCACCAACAACTCTTGGCCAATCGCGGCATTTACTGGAAGCTATACCAATTGCAGTATAAGGATCAGGAAATTACGGTGCCTGCTATTGCAGGTCCGGAGCTTACTACCAGCGCCGACGATTAGCACCTAAAACTGAAACAATCCCTGGCTGAACGATCGCCGTGAAGGCGGCGCCCCTGTTGTCCGCTTTACAATGTGCACGTGAGAATTCTTATCTCGGCCGGCGAGGCCTCGGGAGAAATGTATGGGGCGCAGCTCATCGAAGCTTTACGGCGGCGCGAGCCGGCATTTGAATTCTTTGGCGTTGGCGGCGAACGCATGCGTGCTGCGGGATGTGACACCGTGGTGGACGCCAAGGCCCTGGCCGTGGTCGGCATCACTGAGATTGTCAGCCATCTTCGCGAGATTTATGGATTATTTGATCGCTTGATCGCCGAAGCAGATCGCCGTCAACCCGATCTCGCGATAGTGATCGACTCCCCCGCTTTTAACTGGCGTGTGGCGCGCCAGATGCATAAACGCGGCATTCCCGTCGTCTATTACGTTTGTCCGCAGTTCTGGGCGTGGCGGCAGGGGCGAGTGAAGCTGCTGCGGAAATACGTTACCAAGGCGCTGGTCATTTTTCCCTTTGAAGAGAAGTTCTATCGCGATCGTGGAGTAGATGCGACGTTTGTTGGGCATCCGCTTGCCGACGTTCCCCATCCTCCCATCGCGCGGCGTGATTTCGCAGCGCAGCACAAGCTCGACCCGGAAAAACACTGGATCACGCTCATGCCGGGCAGTCGCGTAAAAGAAGTCCGCATGAATCTGCCTGCTATGTTAGAAGCTGCCAGGAAGCTTGGCCGCGAATTCGAATTCTTGCTTCCCGTGGCGCCTATGCTGGACCGGGGATTTCTGCAAGCCCAGATCGGCAAGAACGCAATCACGCTTGTCACCGAAGCTCTGCCAGCTCTGTCCCATTCTCGAGCCGGCATTATTGCGAGCGGCACGGCGACGGTGGAGGCTGCCGTGATGTCTACTCCGTTCGTCATGGTGTACCGTGTTTCGCCACTGACCTATATGTTAGGTATGCCACGGGTGAAGGTTCCTTATTTTGCGATGGTTAATCTGATCGCCGGCGAAGAAATTGTCCCGGAACTGGTGCAGCATCGGTTTACTGCGAAGAATGTGGTTGCGCGACTAAAGCAGATCATTCCGGATGGCCCGTCCCGCAAACAGATGCTTGAGGGACTTGCGCGGGTCAAAGCCAGTCTCCGGGCGACTGACGGGGCTAATGCCCCGCACCCCGCGGATCGTGCTGCTGAGGCCATTTTGGGGCTGTTAGGCGGGAGGCTGGCGCGAATCTAGTGACCTCGGATGTGAAAAATGCCTGTAAACCTTGTGTCAACAGCATCTTTTGCGTAACAATCTTCATCATACTGATTAGGCTACTTTTCCAGGAGATTTTTCTTCATGTTGCTTGAACTTGGGCGCGCCCCTCGGCCCCTGAAGCTGTATTTCGTCCTTCTGGTGTTGTGTGCCTTCTCGCTGCCCGGCTGGGCAGCGGAAAAGATGCGCCTGCGCGTGGATGATTACCAGATTGAGGCCGATCTCAATCCGCACGCCCACAAGCTGATCGCCCGGGCCAAAGTAAGGTTTACCGCGCTGGAGGATCTGAACGTCGCGACTTTTGAATTGAATAACGCGCTTCGCGTCACCAAAGTGCTCGACGCCAATAACAAGCCGCTCTCGCCTGAGCGTGTGACGCAGGATTCGACAGTGCGCGTTCCTCTTGCCGCTGGCTTGACCAAGGACTCCACCACTACGCTGACATTCGATTACGAGGGGGTGCTGGAGGGAGATGAGAGCCTGGTGCAAGGGCTCAAGCTGGCGAACGTCGGGGAAGATACCAGTTATCTGCTCTATGGGGGACGCTGGTTTCCAGTGAATGGTTATGGTATTAACCGATTCACCTCAACGATTTCTATAACAGTACCGGCACATATGATCGTGATTGGGAGCGGACGGCAGACCGTCGGGACGCCGCCAGCGAGAAAATCCACCGCTGCCCCGCTCTCGGGCAAAACTTATACCTTCACGTGGGATAAACCAAGCTTTCCCGGCACCATCATGGCGGGCACGTTTCAGGAGTTCAAGAGCGATGAGGCCGGGTTGGATCTTCACGTCTTCTTCAAGCCCACGCATCAAGCGCTGGGGGCTGAATACACCTCCACGGCGATCAAAGAGTTCACTTATTTCGTGACTCTGTATGGTTCCGCGCCATCCACCACATTGAAAGTGGTAGAACTGCCGGACGATACAGTCCCGGCCGCATGGGCCCCGGAAATCGCAGCCATTGCGAGCCGCGCGATCACGCAGAAAACCAATTACCGTCTGCTCGCCAATACCATTGCACACCAGTGGTGGGGCGCTTCGGTGAGTCCTGGCTCTCGCGATGACTGGTGGTTAGATGACGGCTTTGCCCGTTATTCCGAGGCTCGGTATGTGGAGAGCGCTGCCGGAGTTGCGGGTCTGGAAGAAGTTGTTAAAGACATGTCTGTAGGCGCCCTTGCCTACGACACCGTGCCGCTATCAAGCATTGGCAAGCTGGATGTCTTTTCTCCTGAGTTCCAGTCGCTGGTTACCGATAAAGGGGCAATGATCCTGCACATGCTGCGTTGGGTGCTGGGCGATCAAAAGTACGATCAAACAATGCGCGCGTTCGCCGGTCAATACGCGGGGAAACCTGCCACCATGGATAACTTCCGTGGTATCGCGGAGAAGAATTATGGGGACAAGCTTACCTGGTTCTTCTCCCAATGGTTGGACTCGACGGGGGCTCCCGAGTTTAAAACCAAGTACACCGTATACCGAATGGGTAACAACAAGGGATTCCGAGTCGTAGGTCAAATCTCCCAGGATCTCGATCTGTTTCGTATGCCGGTCGAATTGAAGATTGATACAGACGGAAAGACGGAGGATAAGCGAGTGGAAGTTGTGGGTACGGACTCGCCCTTCACGGTGGAAACGTTTGGCCGACCACGGCGCATCGTAGTGGATCCAGACGATCGCGTGCTCAAGAACTCTACCGACGTAAAGCTGCGTGCTTCGATCATGCGTGGACAAGGGCTAATACAGCAGGGTGATTTGGCTGGCGCCCTATCGGAATTCAACAAGGCACTCGAAGTTAATAAGAACAGTTCTCTGGCCCACTACCGGATTGCAGAAGTATTTTTCCTGCAACACAACTATCAGGCCGCAGCGAATGCATATCGCGAATCGCTTAACGGTGACGGCGAGCCTCGCTGGACGGAAGTATGGAGCCACATCCAGCTAGGTAAGATATTCGACATCACAGGCCAACGCGAACGCGCAACCAATGAATATCGGCAGGCCATCCAGACCAACGACAACACACAGGGCGCGCTGGATGAAGCTCGTAAATATCTGCAGAAGCCCTTCGAGCGGGAGAAGACCAGTTCGGGATAGATACTGAGGCCGCTGGTAGGCGTCCTTAGGATTTGGCGAAAGCCATTCCGGATAGTTCCGTTACTTTCTGCGCATCCACCTTCTTGCTGGCAAGCAGCCCATGGAAGCTCTCGCCCATTCCTGCCGGGGTGACCAGATGTTTGAGTTGTAGGGCGACTTTTGCCCGTTCCTGAGGCAGCCGGCATTCTTCAAAGGCATCAGCAAATTCGGTTGCCTGGCCAATCCCCATTAAGAACTGCGACTGGGTAAGCAGCTTGTGTGCTTGCATGCCGCCCTGCTCGGTCGCTGCGGCCAGTGCGGTGAAATTTACATGCGCGGTGATGTCCTGCTCGCCGGGAGCCTGGTATGGATCGGCACTCATCGAGTGTTGACGGAAAGCAGCGACAGTGCCGCGATGGCGTCCCGCTAATTGCTCCTCACGGGTGTAGCCATAATCAATTGCGAGGACGAATCCGCGCTCAAACGACCTGGCGACGCGCGCCATATACTGCTGTGCCAATAGCGGCACTTCTATTCGCTCCATATCTTCTGGATGAATGCTGTAGCGGTCGAGGAATTCCAGTTCCTCCACCGATGTAGGAGCCCAGGTTTCCATGAAACGCCCGTTATGCGCATCGATTCGGAGCTCTCCTTCTGGGCTGACGACTTCCACTGGTAATGCGTCGAAGAATTCATTGGCGAAGACAATGACGGGGCCGGAAAGAGATTCGATCTCGCCGATTCTTATCGCATCCGGCGGGCGGAGCGACGCCCGTCCCGTCTCAAAGTGCCTAGTGAGCTTCTTCTGAATACGTTGGCGTAACGCGGGCGAGCTTTCCGCAAGTGCGTAGTGAAGCGCGCGGAAGAACTCAGGAAACTTCTTCTCGGACCAGTCGAGCACGTCCTGCGCGAACAGTCCGCGTCCTGGCCCCAGTTCCAAGAGCACTAACCTTTCAGGTGATCCGAGGACTCGCCACATCTCCTCGAATTGACGGGCTAGAAGGCGCCCGAAGACCGCATGTACGTCGCTTGAGGTATAAAAATCTCCGGCCTTGCCGAACTGCTCGGCGGTGCGAGAGTAATATCCCAATTCCGAATCGTATAGACACATTTCCATGTAGCGCGAGAAGGGTATAGGCCCTCGCGTGCGGATTTCCTGTTCGATTTTTTCGCGCAGGGTCACAAGCCTTTTTGGCGGCGATCGGCCAGGTCTTGCGGTGTTCGGATGAACATTTCGACCAGATAGTCGTGCAAGCAATCATAAAGCTGACGCTGGAACGTCCACTCGAATTGGGGATGATCGAGGTCGCGAGGATGGAGAGCAAAGTAGTAGGTATGCACAGGAACCGGCGAATTCTTGAATTGGATTATGACTTCGACGCCCTCGCCGTTTTCACGAGCTCCGAAATCAAGTAAAGGGTGCTCATAGAGACGAAGTTGGGCGAGAACGCGCTCAAGACGAGAATCGGGAGAGCCGGCCACCAAAGGATTGTAAAGCAATCGGCTGCCGTCGCCCTCTTCCTGCGTAGGCGAGCTATTCGTAATCAGTGGGCTATTCGTAGCGCAATGCTTCGATCGGGTCCAGTCGCGCTGCCTTGATGGCTGGCAGCATCCCACTGACAATGCCGACCACGCTGAGGATACCGGTCGAAACGATCAGTGTTCCTAAGTTAATCGTCAGGTGAATGTCACCTTCACTGGCATTCTCGATGAACGCACTCCACAGGGTGAGCGACCCAACCGACCAGGACACCAGGTAAGCCAGGGCAACTCCGGCCACGCCTCCCAGGAAGGTAATCACTAGCGCCTCCGCCAGGAACTGGAAGAGAATATGCCAGCGGCGCGCCCCCAAAGCCTTCTCCACGCCAATCTCGCGAGTGCGCTGGGTGACCGAGACCAGCATGATATTCATCAGCCCGACGCCGCCGATTCCCAGAGTGAGCAACCCAATAAAGCCCAGAAGTATTTTGATGCCCGTCGTAATCACCCTCAGATCCATCAAGTCCGCAAAGACATCGAACACGAATACGGCGCGTTTGTCCTTAGGGTCAAAGCTATGGTGAAATGCCATGGACTTGCGAACCGCGTTAACGACTTTCTCGTGATCGCCCTCGTATTCCATGGCGATGGAGTTGAGATAGTACGTGTTTTTCAGGTCTTTCATGGCGCTGAACGGTACGTAAACCTTCGCATTCATATCCTCGTCGCCGTTCTCCAGTAGGTGCTTAAGCACGCCGATGATCTGGTAGGAGATGCCATCGAGCCGAATGCTTTGGCCAAGAGCGTCCTGGCCGGAGAAGAGCTTCTTCTTCACATCTGATCCGATGACCGCCACACGGCTGTGACTGAAGTCGTCTTGTTCGCTGAAAAAGCTGCCGTCAGCCAGATCCATCCGGCGCATGCGCGCATAGGATGAGTACACACCGCTCACGCCGTAATTCCCGCTGCGTGTGCCGTAGGAAACAGCAGTTTGTTTGAAGCTCTCCGGGGAAATGCGCTTTAGCAAGGGCACTTCAGCACGAATGAAGTCCAGGTCACTAACCGTCAGGCGGACCTCGGTTCCAGCTTTGGTGCCGCCGGCCTGCATTTCCGTCCTTCCTGGAAAAATAAAGACCAGGCTGGTGCCCCAGGAACGAAAAGCGGCCCACAATCCACGCTCAAATCCGGCGCCATACGCAAGTAGCAGCACAACCGTGGCGATGCCCCACGCCATACCAAGCATAGTCAGAACGCTACGACGGCGGTTGTGTCGAAGCGCGTTATAGGCTTGTCGAGCCAGTTCCCGAATCATTCTCTATTCCTGTCTTAGAGCCTCTACCGGAGGCAGCAGTGCCGCCTTGCGCGCGGGATACAATCCGGCCACAATGCCGGCAATCGCCAATGAGGCAATCGCTGCCACCGCCGAAGCCGGCACAATACGAGGCGTGTCAAAACCCTCGGGAGCCGGCAGCATCGCGAGCAGGGTGACAAATCCCACCGTTATTGCCAGTCCAATGCCGCCGCTGAAGGCGGTGAGAAATGCACCTTCCACGAAAAATTGCGTAAGGATGTTCCGATAGGTTGCTCCTAACGCCTTACGAAGTCCGATCTCCTTGGTCCGCTCAGTCACAGAAACCAGCATGATATTGATGATCCCGATTGCGCCGAGTCCGAGCGTGACCAACCCCACCACCCCCAGGAACCAGTCCATGGCATCGAAAATCTTGGCTACGCGCTGGGAGTTCTCAATCGTGTCCCAATCCTCAAAAGCGTCTTCCAGCTTGGGATTGAATCCGTGCCGGCGCGCGATGATCTCGTGCAACTCCAGTTTGGCCCGCAGGTGCAAGTCACTGGTCACAGGGCGATAGTTGATAAATGAAATCGCCTCTTCGGAGTTCTCCGTTTTCAGGGGGAACAGATTGCGCATGGTCTCAATGGGGATGAAGATGCGACCGTTGGTACCGTTATTTCCGTCCTGGCCGACCTTGGCGAGTACGCCGATCACGTCAAAATTCACGCCGTTTAACAACATGCTGGAACCGACCGCCGGTCGCCCGGGGAAGACATTCTTCAGTAATTCCCATCCCACCACCGCCACCCGGCGGCGTTCATTATTGTCTTCTTCGTTGAACCAGCGCCCCGTGCCCAGAGGCACATTGCGGATCTGGTTATAAATGTTTGCCACTCCAAAAACCTGGCCGTTCGTGCTGCCATAGTCGCTGACCGCCCGGATATCTTCGCGGTTCAAAACCGGAGAAATCGCAGATATGAACTTGGACTCGTCTCGAATGGCGAGGTAGTCCTGGTAGGTAAAGTGGTAAAGACGTCCCGATTGTGTACTTCCTTCTACCGCCGGGATTCGGCCCGAGAACGAAAACATGATGTTCTGCCCGAGGTTAGCCAGTTCTTTCGCCTGGCCACTCCGAAAGCCTTCTCCGAGGCCTACTAAAAGCAACAGCGAACCCACGCCCCAGGCGATGCCAAACATGGTCAGGAACGAGCGCAGTTTATGAGCCCAGAGGGTTGCCAGCGATTGCCGCACGATATCGAGTAGCATGCGCATAGATGTTGCCCCCAAACGCCTGGAGGGCGCCTGGGGGCCCTTAAAAAGCGACGGCAGGGGGTCTCAAAGTCCTACCGTGCCAGTAATGTGAGATACGCAGCGGAACGAGCTTGAGTTCCGCGTTTTTAGGTATGTTTTAGACGTTCTTGAATAGCAAATGTTAGTGCGACGGGGATTCTTACAAAATAATAACCCGGCTAACTCAGTAGCCGGGTTGGAGGTTAAGCCGGACCTAACTCACTCGATCAGTGGGGATGCTCATTGCGGATCGGTGGTGCTCCAGAGGCAGGTGTCTTAAAGCTTAAGACCTTTTCGCTTTCGATTTCCGCGCCGCCAGTGCCCTGGGCCTGTCCGGTCTCTACTTTGAAGTAGTACGTGGTATTCGGCTGCAGGTTCTGAAGCTTCACACGATGGGTGAGACCGCCCTGTCCCCAGGGAGCTTCCGCCAATTGTGTAAGGTTATTGGGATCCGTGCCGTAAGTCACGCGGGTGCTCCCCTTGAGATTCGTTGACCACGCGATGGTCGCGGAGTTGCTGTCCACGTACTCAAGGATTGGCGCGCCCGTGATTTTGACGGAACCGTTTTCCTCATTGGCAAGACCCTTCTCAACGATCTCGGGCTTTTGATTATGCACTGGTTGCGCCCCTGACGGTAGGGCATGAAAGCTCCTTATACCCCGGCTTTCCGTCTCACTGCCGCCCCGACCATGCTCGGATTCGACTTGAAAATAGTAGGTGGTATTGGGCTGCAGGTTGTTGATTTGTACGCGATGGCTGGTGCCACCATAGGGAGCTTCAGCTTGCTGGGTCAGATTACCCTTTTCCGTTCCGTACCACACTCTGCTTCCGGAAGGCTGGTTAGTTCCCCAGGTAATCGTTGCGGAATTACTGGTTACCGTCTCGATATTCGGGTCGCTGGTTATTTGCACAGCTTGGGGAGCGGAACTCTGAGCGGCCTGCGCCATCACATTAAGTGACAACGCCATTGTGGCCATCAGGATTATCAGGAGCGAAATCTTATTCATTTTCATGACACACCTCTCTCCGAATGGATACTCGACTAAAGTTAGATATCCATTTAGGCGCACAGTTTGCCTCCGAGAGATAACTAGACGGCTAACACAAGTTTGTGAGGGGTGGGCCGGAGTAATTGCCTACATCGATTTTCAGATTACGGTACAGCATTCGCCCGATTGCGGACTGACAAACTGTCCCGCTAATCGAATTCGCCGTTGAGACATTCTTGCTCACTGAAGGTGGACTCCACCGTCTAATCTTGGCTTGGGCGCACGGCAGGCATTTGCTAATGTCAACGGCGCTCCGTAGCAATTCCGACCAAATTTTCGAAAGGGAGGCTTTCACCGTGCGCAGAAATCCGTGCCTTGTTTCGCTCGCACTTCTGGCCCTGGGAGTGTTTTTTGCTGGGGCTCGTTTACATGCACAATCCTTTGTCCTGGACCTGCCACGGCCCAGTCAGCACGCGCTTTTGACACAGCGCATCGGCGTAACCGACATCACGATTTCATACCATCGGCCGCTTACCAACGGGCGCAAGATCTGGGATGGGGTCGTGCCCTATGGACAGGTTTGGCGCGCCGGGGCAAACGAGAACACTACGATTGTATTTAGCGATCCGGTGACCATCGAAGGAAAACCATTGGACAAGGGAGCCTATGGCCTGCACATGATTCCCACCGCCGACCAATGGACGATCATTTTTTCAAAGAACTCGACTTCCTGGGGAAGCTTTACCTATAACCAGGCGGAGGATGCACTGCGCATACAAGTGAAGCCACAAGCGGCGGAACTGCATGAAGCGCTGACGTACGACTTCGATCAACTGAAGCCTGACTCGGCCGTGCTCACGCTCAGATGGGAGAAGCTTGCCATCCCCTTTAAAGTCGCGGTGAATGTTAATGACGTCGTACAGCAAAGTCTCCACAACCAACTCCGAGGTCTGGCGCAGTATTCGTGGATGGGCTGGGACGATGCGGCGACCTATCTCCTCGACAACAAGCTTAACCTGGAGGAGGCGCTGAGTTATGAAGACAAGTCCATTCAGAACGAAGAACGTTTCGACAATCTTGTGACGCGTTCTCGCGTTTTGCGGGCGCTTGGGCGCAAAGATGAAGCCGCCACCGCGCAGAATAAAGCCCTTGAGGGCGCGACGCCCCTGCAAGTGCATCTCCTTGGCCGTCAGCTCCAGGCGGACAGTCGTCAGGATGAGGCCTTCGCGATCTTTCGCACCAATGCAAAGAAGAATCCTACCCAGTGGTTCGTACATTCCGGTATGGCGAGGATTTATTCCGCACAGGGTGATTTTGACAATGCTGCGAAAGAGATGAAAGTGGCGCTGGCAGGCGCACCCGATCAGCAGAAGTCATACGTAGCAGGACTGGTCAAAAGGCTCGAAGCCAAAGAGGACATCAACAAGTAAGCGGCATCTGGCCGCACGAAGGAAGGCAGTCGTTTGGACGGCTGCCTAGCCCTTCCTGGCACCCACCGGCGTCGCCTTGTTTACATCATTGACGGCGGACTTTTCCTGCTGCTCGGGATACTCATAGACACCGCGCCCAGCCTTGCGACCCAGGCGTCCAGCCTTCACATACTGCACCAGCAGCGGCGCCGGGCGGAATTTCTCGCCGAGACTCTGATGAAGGTATTCCAGGATATGCAAGCGGGTATCGAGCCCTACCAGATCGACTAGCTCGAAGGGCCCCATCGGATGATTCAGCCCCAGCTTGAGTGCCTTATCGATGTCGCCTGCGGAAGCCACGCCCTCCTGCAGCATGTAGAACGCCTCGTTTCCGATCATCGCATTGATACGGCTAGTGATGAACCCGGGCGATTCTTTGATGACCACCACGTCCTTGCCCATACGCTTACCCACTTCGGCAGCGGTGGCCAGCGTATCGTCATCGGTTTCCAGGGCGCGAACAACTTCCAGTAATTTCATCTTGTGTACGGGATTAAAAAAGTGCATTCCCAGGCATTTCTTGGGACGGTAAGTCACGCTGGCAATTTCAGTAATACTGAGAGAAGACGTGTTGGAAGCGAAAATCGTACCGGGACGGCAAATCTTGTCGAGTAAGGTGAATATCTCAATCTTCGATTCCATCTCTTCAGGCACAGCTTCGATGACCAAGTCCGCTTCGCGCGCTGCTTCCTCGACTGAGCCAGCATATTCCACTCGCGCGAAGGCGGCATCCGCATCTTTCGAATTCGCTTTGCCCAGTTCGACGGCCTTATCAAGATTGGCGCGGATTTCGCTCTCGGCACGGCGCAGTGCATTGGGCAATAGATCTTCAAGAATAGTGCGGTAACCGCCGAGAGCGGCCGCGTGAGCTATACCTCGGCCCATGATGCCTGCACCGATCACGGCGATGGTCTTAACACCTGCCACTTACTTTCCTCCCCGGTCCACGTGTTCCAATACCGAGGCGAAACTGGGATCCGACTTACGCATGTATTCCGCCAGTCGCTTGCGCTCCTCGTCAGTCATGAATGGAATGGCGGCGCTGATGCGCCGCAGAGTGGTGGCCAGATCGTCAACGTAGTTCATCAGGCGAATGAGTTCTCCGGTAGCTACCATGAATGCTCCTGTCTTTACCGTAGGATACTGGGTACGTAAAACGAACCGGGGTTCGAGAGCGCCCGCCGCGCGAATCTCCATTTTCAACGCAGGAGGGAATTTAGTAAAGCCACAGACATTGCCAGCAGTGGATAATGTAAGCATGCTACGTGACCAGAACCTGATTCCGCTTTCTCGACAGCACCAGCACGCCCTGGCGTTATGCGTTCGAATTGACCGTGCCATTCACGCGGGCGAACTTGCAACGGGGCCTTGGCAGGCAGAAATCCAGCAGATCTACGAGCAGGAGATTGGAACTCATTTTGCCGCAGAGGAAAAGGAATTATTTCCTGCCGCATTGCGATGCGCAGAATTGAAACCTTTGGTGGATGAGTTAACTGCTGAGCATAATGCCTTGCGAGATTATTTCTCCCGCGCAGGCGGTCGGGAGTTAAGGATAGAAGATTTGCAGGCCTTCTCCAACAAGCTTTCGGCCCACATTCGCAAAGAGGAGAGGCAACTGTTTGAGCAAATGCAGAAACTGATGAGGCCGGAGGAATTGGCCGCTCTAGGTGTGGCTCTCGATGAAGAATTGAAGAATGCATCGCAAACTTGCGCTCTGCCAGCTGCGGCGACGCGCCTGCGAGCAAAAACCGAGCTTAGCGGTCCATGATGCCTGCAACAATGATTCCTGACACATAACTGCGGAATCACGCACAGAAATCTTCCGGACCTGGTGCCGCAACCGGCTCCGGCACCCTATCTGTCAACTCAGCCAGAACGGCTAGCTTATATGCTAGTTCACGGGTGAGGGCGCCGCTCGCAAAACGCCACTTCCAATTTCCATCGTTTTTGCTTGGTGTATTCATACGAGCCTCACTTCCGAGGCCGAGGACATCCTGCAACGGAATGACGCTCAAGCTGGCGACTGAGGCCTGGGCCGCGCGAATAAAAGCCCAGTGAACTCCGTCTTTGGCGCGACCGAGATAGTGTTCAGCATTTTTGCGCTCCACTTCACTGGCTCCTGACGTCCACCACCCAAGCAGTGTGTCATTATCGTGTGTACCGGTGTAGATGACTTTCTCATTGGTGCAGCGGTGTGGAAGATAAATGTGCGCGCCGGGGTCCGCAAAGCCAAACTGAAGCACCGCCATACCGGGGATCTGAAGACGGTCACGAAGCGCATGCACTTCAGGCGTAATGTGGCCCAGGTCCTCGGCGAAGAACGGCAGCCCACCGAGGACCTCACGCAGTTTTTGAAAAATATCGTCCTTCGGACCATCCACCCAGCGGCCGTTGATTGCGGTGGATTCGCTGGCCGCAATTTCCCAGAACTGTTCAAAGCCCCGAAAATGATCCAGGCGAATGTAATCGCAATTTTGAGTCGCCCAATGCAGCCGCTGCACCCACCATTCATACCCGCATGAGCGCATCACATCCCAGCGATACAGCGGGTTTCCCCACCGTTGGCCTGTTTTACTGAAAAAGTCCGGGGGAACCCCGGATACTACTTCGGGATCGAGATTTTCGTCCAAGCAGAAAAGCTCGGGATGAGTCCACACATCGGCGCTGTCGTAATTTACGAAAATCGCGATGTCGCCGATAATTCGAATCGAACGTTGCCTGCAATAAGAATGCAAGGAGCGCCATTGCTCGTAAAAGGCGAATTGAATGGCTCGCCGGAAGTTAAGGTCCGAGGCAAGTTCTTCGCGAGCTGTTGCTAAGGCAGCCGCTTCGCGATGCGCGACACCGCGGGGCCATTGATTCCAGCTTTCCAGGTGATAGCGGGCGCGCAGCGCATCGAAAAGGACAAAATCTTCCAGCCACCATCGATTATCGTTGCAGAACGATTTAAACCGGTCGCACGCTTTACCTGAGGCTGAGTCAATAAAATGTCGGGCGGCTTCTGCCAGCAAAGGCATCTTGCTGGCAAACACTTGAGGATAATTCACGGCATCAGCATGATCCGGAAGACCCGCGAGTCGTGAACGCTCAATCCAGCCGTGGTCCGCAAGACGTTCCAGACTGATCAGGAGTGGATTGCCGGCAAAAGCTGAGGTCGATGAGTAGGGGGAGAATCCGTAACCCAGGGGTCCCAGCGGCAGTACTTGCCACAGACTTTGACGGGCGTCGGCAAGGAAATCTACGAACTCGTAGGCTGCCGGGCCGAAATCTCCGATGCCACCTCGCGAGGGTAGTGACGTTGGATGAAGCAAAATGCCTGTGGCGCGCGGGAATGGCATAGTATGCGGTTATTGGGTTGAACGAGCTGCCCGCGGAGATCGTAGCGTTCTACTAATAACTATGAAGGGAGAGATGCCCCGCTCAGGATGTCACGACCACACAGAGCACGAATCAGGCATCTACCTTCTACATGCCCTCTTCGTTCCGGCCGCGAGTGAGGTTCTTCATCTCCTGTTGATTGATTTTTACCTTGCCTGACTTCTCCATCTGTTGCCGAAGGTTGGCAACAAATAGACCGAAGAGCTCACCTTGTTTGCTCTGCAGGAGCGAGTCGCGAATCTGCTCTTTCTTCTGCGCGAATTCCTGATCCGAAGGCTGCCGCTTCTCCAGTAGCGAAACCACGACCGCGTTCGCGCCAGCGCTGACAGGTCCGCTGATTTCCGCCGGTTGCATATCAAAAATCACACTGGCCGGTCCGGAAAGCGAACCAATATCCGGGACCTGCCCGTCCGGAGCGACCAAATCGCTGGTCTTCAAGGTTGCGCCCAGCTCTTTTGCAGCCTTCTTTAAGTCATGTTCAGCTTTAGCTCGATCCGACAGTTCCTTCGCCTTCTGGGTCAGCAGAACACTGGCGCGCTCGTTTTTGAACTCATTTTCCACCCGCGACCGGATCTCTTCAAATGTAGGCGTGGCCGGAGGCTTCACGGCCAGCAGTTCGAAAACCGCGTATCCATGCGGAAGAGGAGCAAGGTCTGGCGGGGTCTTTTCGCGTGCACTGAAAACTACGTCCATAAATTCCGGCGCGGACCCCATGCCCGGGAGACTGTCGGTACGGCTGAAAAAGTCGGTTGTGACCACTTGCAGGCCTTTGGCTGCGGCCGCTTTGTCTAAACCGTCGGAGCGGGCTTGATTGAGCAACGAATTGGCTTCATTCTCCCCAGCCCGTTGGGCTTTTTGCTGTTTGAGAACCGGCTCAATCTGATCTTTGACCTCCGCCAATGGCTTGACGTGTGCCTGCTGCTTATCGTCAATACGAATGATGTGGTATCCGTAACTGCTTTGCACCAGGCCGCTGAGCTGGCCTTTCGGCAGAGAAAAAGCAGTCTTCTCGAATTCGGGCACAGTCCGCCCTCGCCCCATCCAACCAAGCGAACCACCCTGTTTACCGCTCCCCGGGTCCTCAGAATATTTCTTGGCAAGATCCTCGAATTTAGCTCCGGCTTTCAACTGATTGAGAATATCCTGCGCCTTTTTCCTTGCTTCCTCGACCCCCTTGGAATCGATTTTTCCATCCGCCCCCGCAAGTGGAGTCTTAATCAAAATGTGACTGACTTTCACCTGCTCGGGCACACGGTAATCGTCCAAATGCTGATTGTAGTAAGCCTGTAATTCCTGCGGCGTGATCGCCGCCTGCGCTTCCAGTTTCGCAGTATCGATGAGTACAAATTTAACCTTGCGTTTTTCTGGAATTGAGTTGGCGTAGGTTGCTTTATTACGCTCGTAGAACGCTTTTAGCTCTGCGTCAGTTGGATGAATAGCCTTGCGAATTTCATCCTGGCTGAGCGCGGCGTACTCAAACTTTACTTTCGTATTCCGTCGCTCAAATTCGTGCCGCAGTTCGGAATCAGTGACGCTTACGCTGCCGTTGATCAGGGCGCGCAGTTTACGCGCCAGAATAAAATCTTTCTCCATTTTCTCGAATTGAGGAACGGTCAGGTCGTTGCGTTGCAGGAAATCTTCGTATCCTTCCCTGCCGATAAACGCGCCATTGGGAAAGAGAATAGTGGCAAGCTGGCCATGTTGCAGTTCATCGGCGAGCTCTTGATCAGTGGCCCTGAGGCCGATTCGCTCCGCCTCCGCCACCATAACCTTCTCGTCAATCAACTGTTCGGCTGCGCGAGAGGCGAGAAAAGGTAACAACATGGATGCCTCGGCACCGCCTTTTGGAAACTGCTGTCGCAACATCTGTTTTGCCTGCTGCTGCACCTCAATGACGGTCACTTCCTGACCAGCAACGTTTGCCACAACGCCCGCGGCTGGAGCTCCAAATCCAAAGTTAGAGCCCAACCCGCCAGGGATGAGAGTGATAACCATTGCGCCACAAAAAACCAGCAGAATGCCGCTCAAAATGACTTTTTTAATCGGGCCAGGGGTTTGCAGAAATCGAATCATCTTCTAAAGACTCCGGAACTGGATAGAGAATCCACTATTATAAACTAGAATAAGGGAATAGATGGTGTGCACACTGCGTAAACGCAGCCACAAATGGCATAGGTTGCCCGGAAATCTGAGACCTGACCCTACCGCTCGCAAGACGAGTAAGGGTTTATTGAAACGAATCAATAAAACGTGGTATCAATCTCCTGCTTGGTTTTGCAATCTCACGACGAGCATTTGAATCCCAACCTCAGTTGCCAGCTTTTTTGGAATTTATTCTCGAGGGAAATTTCCCATGAAGATTCGCATCTTTAGCCCTAGCTTACTCTTCCTGCTGTCTTTTTTTATTGCCTTGATCCCGGCACTCTCCGGACAGGTGAAACATTCCGCGCAGACTCAATCCAAGGCCAAGTTTGCCTTGACTGACGGCTGGATGCTGCAGTCCTCCGCCAAAGTGGAACAGAAAGGCGAAGAGATCTCCACCCCAGGTTTCCAACCCAAATCCTGGTATGCGGCATCCGTGCCCACAATCGTCGTCGCCGCATTGGTTAAAGAAAAAATCTATCCCGACCCGGGTTTCGGCATGAATTTGCGGCAATATCCGGGTGTTAGTTACCCGATTGGCAGCAATTTCTCCAACTTACCAATGCCGGCGGACAGCCCGTTCGCTGTGCCTTGGTGGTACCGCAAGCAGTTTGTTTTGCCGGCAGGCTACAAGGGTCAAACGGTTTGGTTAAATTTTCGCGGGATCAACTATCGCGCTAACATCTGGCTCAACGGCAAGCAGATCGCGAAGTCGGACAATGTGGCCGGCGCCTGGCGAACATACGAATTTAACGTTACCGACACAGCCAAGCCAGGGGCGACGAATGTACTCGCGGTTGAGGTGTACGCACCCACCGAGAATGACCTCGCAATCACATTTGTGGATTGGAATCCCGCGCCTCCGGATAAAGAGATGGGGTTATGGCGTGACGTTTACTTTACGACGAGCGCGCCCGTGGCCATCCGCTATCCAACCGTACTTACGCATTTTGATTCTCCCAGCAACGATCCTGCCCACTTGACGGTCACCGCTCTGCTAAAAAATGGAGGCAATCAACCCGTCAAGGGGTCACTAAAAGGCAAGATCGAAAACATAGAATTCGCACAAGCTGTGGAACTGGCCGCAGGCGAATCCAAGGATGTAACGTTCGAGCCTGACAAATTTCCCCAGTTGAATCTCGCTAACCCACGCCTGTGGTGGCCGGCACAAATGGGGACCCCGAATCTTTATACTTTGAACCTGGAATTCGATGTGGACCACAAGACTTCCGACAAATCGGACACACGTTTCGGCATCCGCGAGGTCACGTCGGAGTTGCTTGCGACGGACAGGCGTGCGTTTGTGATAAACGGAAAGAAGATTCTTATTCGCGGCGGCGGCTGGTCGCCCGACCTGCTGCTGCGCGAGAACTCGCAACGCCTTCATGATGAATTCCGTTATGTACAAGATATGGGTCTGAATACGATTCGTCTGGAAGGTAAGCTGGAGACCGAGGAGTTTTTAAATCTCGCTGATCAACAAGGAATTTTGATTATGGCGGGGTGGTGTTGCTGTGATCACTGGGAACATTGGTCCAAGTGGAGCCCGCAGGATTACGACATCGCAAAAAATTCGCTGCAGGACCAGATCTATCGGTTGCGCAGCCATCCCAGCCTGGTGATGTGGCTGAATGGCAGCGATAATCCGCCCCCGCCGGACGTAGAAGAAACATATCTCAATGTGGAGAAACAACTTCGCTGGCCTAATCCGGTTGTTTCATCGGCCACTGCCAAGCCCGCGGCGGTCAGCGGCGACAGTGGCGTAAAAATGACTGGCCCTTATGAATACGTCGCGCCAGGGTATTGGCTGCAGGACAGCGACAACCCGAATCGAACTACCAAGTGCAATCAAGGGGGGTGCGGCGGGGCTTATGGCTTCAATACGGAAACCAGCCCAGGCCCGGCAGTTCCTCCCATTGAGAGTTTGCAAAGAATGCTGCCCAAGGACCACCTGTGGCCGATTGATGACTACTGGAATTTTCATGCGGGCGGTGGACAGTTCAAGAACATGAACGTATACGTGAACGCCTTGAACAATCGCTACGGTCAGGCGGATAACCTTCAGGACTTCGTACTCAAAGCGCAACTAATGAATTACGAGGGCATCCGCGCCATGTATGAGGCCTACAGCCGTAATAAGTACGTCTCGACGGGCGTGATCCAATGGATGCTTAACAACGCGTGGCCTTCCATGATTTGGCATCTCTATGACTACTTCCTGCGGCCTGCAGGCGGCTATTTTGGCGCCAAGAAAGCGATGGAACCGCTGCATCCGGTTTACGCCTATGACGACCATTCCGTCTGGCTGGTCAACAGTAAGTATCAGGACGTCAAAGGACTGAAACTTACAGCCAAGGTTTACAACCTTGATTTCTCAGAGAAATTTTCCAAGGACGCCACTGTGGATATTGCCGCTGATGGGACGCAGAAAATTTTCGAACTGCCGGAAATTCAAGCTCTGACGCCAACCTACTTCCTGGCGCTGAGACTGGAGGATGCGGGCGGAAAACTGGTCGGCTCGAATTTCTATTGGCTCTCCACCAAGCCTGAAACCTTGGATTGGGAGAAATCGACGTGGTATACAACCCCAACCGCTTCCTATGCAGACTACACTGCGCTTTTGCAATTGCCCAAGATCAAGCTGAAAGTAGCGTCCCGCACCGATCGCAAAGGTGCAGACTCGGTCACGCATGTCACTCTCGCTAATCCCAGCAAGAGCGTGGCGTTCTTCGTTCGGATGAAAGTGGACAAAGGCGGGGGTGGTGAAGAAATTCTGCCGGTTTTGTGGCAGGACAACTATGTCTCGCTGCTTCCCGGCGAAAGCCGCGAATTTAGCGCAACGTATCGTACCGTGGATCTAGGAACAGCGAAGCCCAGTGTCGAAGTGTCCGGCTGGAACGTGCAGTAAATTGCTATTTCTAGCCTTAACAATTTTTTATTCGCCAGAACCCTGTTTCGCGCGCTGCCGGTTATGATTCGCTGAAATCGATCATGACCGGTGCCGTGCGGAAGCCGCGCGTCTTGATTCCTACGTAGAGCAGGCCAACGGCAAACCATATTCCACCCACGGTCTTGGCCAGGTTATTGAGGTTCCACCAGATAAGCGCACAGAAGGCAAAGCCAATGAGCGGCAGAATGGCATCCACGAGTATGCGCCGTTTGTATCCCGGTTTCGCGACCACCGCGAATTGCCAGAACGTTGCCAGGTTGACTCCCATGAAAGCGAGAAACGCGCCAAAATTGAGCAACTCGCCCGCGTGCTCGTAAGCGTTGCCCACACGGTTCAACATCACAGCGCCACCGAAGGCTAGCAATCCAATGACGATGATGTTGTAGGTTGGTGTGCTGCTGCCAGGACTCAAATGTCCAAAGATTTTGCGGGGCAATACATTGTCGCGTCCCATACCGAAGAGCAATCGTGCCGCTCCCAAGCCCCCGGTCAAAGCGCTGCCAAAGGCCGCCAGGATGAGGATTACGCCCATAGCATTGAAAAGTAGTGAGCCACCCACGCGACGACAGATGTCCATAAACGCCGTCTCGAGATTAGGGAAGGTGTGCCAGTCCGGCCAAACCCGCTGCCCCAGATAGACCTCCAACCCCCCGAACACGCCGGTAAAAACACAAACGAGGACGGTTGCCAGCAGAACGTTGCGCTTCGGGTTTTCAACGTCCTCGGCCAACGTGGTGACACCGTCAAAGCCGATATAGGTGAGAGCGGCAAAAGAGGTTGCGGTCCAAATCCGATGCGAGTTAAAGGTTTTGGGATCGTAGAAAGGCTGGATGGAAAAGAGTCCCCTCAATCCTTGTGAGTAAAACAGATAGCGTACAGCTAGCACGATGAAGAAACCGACGACGATAAACATAAAAAATAGCAGGACCTTATTGGCCCGTGCTGACGAACGGATTCCGCGCAGGTTGAGCAAAGTGATGATGCCGGCAATGATCGCGGCCCACGCCATAAATGGAACCTGGGGCAGGTATCGCTCGTGCAGGGCCGTTGACATCCAAACCGTGTTGATCAGAGGTTGGAGTAGGTAATCAAGGAACATCGCCCATCCCGCCAGGAACCCAAGGTGCGGGTTGAGGCCCTTTCCGACGTAGGTGTATGCCGAACCCGCGGAAGGATAAAGCGCCGCCATGCGCCCGTAACTCACGGCAGTGATCATCATCGCGAACATCGCGATCAAAATGATTGTGGCAAAATGTCCATCTGAAAGTTTTTGCGCCACCCCGAACAGGGGCACGGGAGCGATGGGCTGGATTAGGACAATCCCATAGAAGATCAGGTCCCACAGCGTCAGAACGCGCTTCAAACGTGGCGCGCTGGAAGTGGTGTCAGTTGTCGAAGTTGCCATTCTGCTCCTCTATAAACTGAAAAACCCCACCATCGCAAGCGATGGTGGGGTACTTGGGGGAAGGCTGCTCCGGACGTGGAGCAGAAGAACTGTACTCGCGAAAACATTCGAACGTAAACGAATGGATTCAACGATTGGGCAGATTCTCATACGCTCTCGTAGGCCTGTCAATCGAAAAAACATGGGATGTGCCGAATTATCGGCACCAAACTGTTTTGGCAATGATTCGAAAACGATTAATCGTTTCCAGTCGATGATAAATTGTTTCGGAATTATACAGAGAGGTCAGCTTTTTTAATGATGAAATTTTCAGGCAAGCTGAGTCCGATCGCCGGATGCACCGACAAGGCCTCATTTTCCAGGAGACGAGAGCGGTTTTGTATCCTTGATCCCCTGTCCCTCTACAAGAGTATAGATTTCATCTGCTGCTACATCTTTCAACTCTTCCACTTTGCCGCTGGGCCATCGAATTTGGACAGAATCCATTTTGTCGGCGGATCCCAGCCCGAAATGCAGGCGAAGATCATTTTGCGAGAGATAACTCCCGCCGCCGTGGACTTCGTCAAACTGCGTCATCCCTCCGGCGTGAATCGTCACCCGCGCTCCGATCGCTGCTCTATTACTCCGCGTACCCTCCAGCTTGAACAAAACGCGGTGATTGGAATTTTGATTTGTGTTCAATAACAATGACGGCGGCTCACCCACGTTCAGAATGAAAATATCGACGTTCCCGTTATTGGCGATATCGCCGAATGCCGCGCCCCTGCGGGATCTCCGCGGCATGGCCGCTAGTCCCGCTGGAGTCGGAACTTCCGCAAAGGTGCCGTCGCGGTTGTTGCGATGCAGCAGCATGGGTTCGGCATAGGCCGCGCTGCCCGAAACGCTGTCCATTTGAGGATAGACGTGTCCGTTGGCAACGAAGAGATCGAGCCAACCATCGTTATCCATGTCGAAGAATGACGTACCCCAGCCGACATAAGGTATGCTCGGCTGGCCCAATTGGGCGCGGAAACTAGCGTCCTCAAAGCCTGACTTGCCCAAATTGCGATAGAGGGTATTAGGCTGGTCGGCAAATTCAGTAATGAACATAGAGAGCCGCCTGCTATGATCGTAGTCGCCCCAAGTTACCCCCATGGAGCCTTGCGCCTGGCCTTCACCACTCAGCGAGATTCCGCTGACCATGCCAACATCGGTGAAAGTTCCATCGTGGTTGTTGTGGTACAAATAATTGGGCGTGGCATCATCAGCTACAAACAGATCAGGCCAGCCATCATTGTCGTAATCGCCCCAGGTCACCCCAAGGCCATAGTATTCGTTGGGATCGCTGACTCCCGCTTTCTTGGACACTTCTTCGAACGTGCCGTCTCCCTTGTTGTGGAAGAGGAGATCGCTTTCGCCCTGCATGCCCCAAGGGCCGCACTGCACAGGCACTCCCTTGAAATTGCAAAACTTGCTGCTGCCAAAGACGGGGAGGTGATCGATATCCACGTGCACATAACGCGAAACAAATAGGTCCACATTGCCGTCGCGGTCGTAATCGGCCCAGGCAGCACCGGTTGAGAAGCCCCCGGCGCGTACACCGGCTTTGTCGGTAACGTCCTCAAAAGTGCAGTTGCCCTTGTTACGGTAAAGCGCGTTGCCGCCGTACCCGGTGACGTAAAGATCAAGCAACCCGTCGTTGTTGAAATCAGCGACGGCGACGCCCATACCCCAACCCTTGCGTGTGAGGCCAGCCTTCTGTGTGATATCTGTGAACTTCAGGTCGGCGTCCTGATGCCACAGGGTAACCAATGGGTCGCCGCCCTGGCGGTAGCGATCAACAGTCGAGCCATTCACCATCACGATGTCGAGTTTGCCATCGTTGTCGCAGTCGAACAGGCCGACTCCTCCGCTCATGGATTCGATTACGTACCGCTTTTCATTGGACGACAGGTGAGAAACCGTGAGCCCTGCTTCAAGGGCAATATCCTTGAAGACTGGTACTGCGGGTTTGTTGTCCCTGCCAGTGCCGGCCTTTGTGAGCTGCGATGGAGGATTCGCTTTCGCCGGTAAGTGGTGCGATTCCTGCGCCAGAAGCGTAGATGCGAGGACACATAAACAGAGGATGCAAGGGAAGTACCCTTTTCCTGGGATACGAACTCTCATGAATAACTGCATTCTATCCAGAAAACGAGAGTCATTTTGGCGTCTGATACTCGTACCGATATCCGCGGGGCTCGTTCCCCGACACGTGGCGAGTGTTGTAGATCAGGAAGTAGTTTAGGTGCTCATCATCCAGCGGAAAGGATTTGCCAGGATAGGGATAAGTCTGCATCGCCCGAAACGGCAGCGGATCGACGGTGTTTCCCTCTGCCGCGTAGAAATCCATGTCCTTCTCGTAACCGTTGGCCAGGAAGAAATAGTCCCGGACCCAGCCTTTGGGTAGCGTAGGCAACGAAGTCGGATCGAATTCGAGAGCGACCTCTTCCCCTGATCCGAAAACCACCAAACGATCGTCAAAATCGGCCAATAGTTCACGAACGTCGCCGTACCGGGTGTAAGTGCCTGCCTGACGCGCGTAGGGGCCGGTGCTGCTGACTTCTTCATAGACGTATTTCACATTCCCCGGCGGCTGATCTTCGATCTGGCGTGGATAGCCGTGGAAATGCAAATCCGCGCTTCGCAAAGACAGGGGCGCCAAACGCACGCTGACATCTTGCGGGGTGCGATCGATGAGAATGTTGTCCCAATAAATCTGCAGGTTGGTCGAGATGCGAATATGCTGCGTGCCTGGCAGCAATTTTCCGCTCAAATCGGCCACAGTCATGCGCGGCAGACCGGCAGGGAACCCCATGTCATCAATGACACGAACCCACTTTCCCTTCGCGTCCATCGCTTCAACGTAAGGCGCCGTGGCTTGAATACCGGCCTGATCCGCAGCGTACATGCCAGTGGCCGTGAAGTATTCGATTTCACCATGCATGAGCAAACGCAGGGGGCCTCCACGGTAAGGCTCGCCGAGATCGAGTTCCAGGCTGTGCGGTTTAGTGAATCCTTTAAACGGCAGCAAGTCGAAATCGCCGAAGTAGCGATGAGCAAGCAAGTCAGGCAAAACGTTGTGACCGTGTTCGTCCCATGCGCCTGCCGGTGGAGTGGCGTTGCGGCTGCCGATCACTTTGAATGTCGGATACGGCGGGTTGCTCGCGAAATATTCATTAGGATATACGTCGACGTCGCTGGCATGATCCACTGCAAGCAGACGGACTCGGTCGAGATAAACAACTTCCTCCATTGGCTCCATCAGCCGAAAGCTCAACTTGCCGTCTTTCTCTCGTATCATGTTCCTATCGACTTTGACATACTCAGTTGGGCGCGCGATATTTCGCTGGCCACGTCCGACCCAGTGACCGACCACCCCCGCCCCAAGCAAGTCAGAAACTAGGTGGAATCTTCTTCCATCCCAGACGAAAAGCGTAGGACAAGAGCTGCCACGACGGTCGATTTCCGTGTAGGCCTGCTGGTGATCTGCCGGGACTTCAACCTCGTCCTGCACAATGCCAGTCGGCCAAAGCATGCGAACCACATCGGCTTGCTTTTCCTGACCAAGTCCAACCGTGATTTCTGTCGAGTTCTGCCCCAGATAACCAGAGGATCCTGCAATCTCAAACTTCTGCCGGTTAGCACCTGCGAATACTTCAATTTTGGTGCCGATGCCGCTTTTGTTGTCGTTCAGACCTTTAAGCACAAGCCGCAGCCAATGATTTTTGTTGCCGCCCTGGTTGCGCAGAAGAACGGCAGGACCGTGATTCTGAGTGATCAGCAAATCGGTGGCGCCGTCACCATCGTAATCGCCGGTAATCACTGCCCGCGGGTCTTTCCAATTGATCTTGTCGAGACCGACGTCAGCCGTGACGTCTTCAAATCCGTCAGGACCGAGATTACGGAAGAGACGGGCTTCGCCGCGTCCATCAGCAGTTTCGCCAACCGCTACGAGATCAGTCCAGCCATCATTGTCATAATCGATCGCGGCGACGCCCCAGGCGCGCACCCAGTTGGTCTTCGGAAGTTCCACGGCCTCGAAGTTCTTGCCCTGGTTGTTACGCCAGAGGGTTAGTCCGGGCGAACCCGCGTGAGTAAAGGCAAGGCCCATCCAACCGTCGTGGTTGAAATCGAGGACGGCGACCCCTTCGGTCGGGGCCGGCATTGGTGTGGACCACGGCTTGCGTGACAAGAATTTGCCTTCGCGGGGATTCTCGAAAATCGTGGGTACATCACCGGTAACGACGATATCGACTGCACGATCATTGTTATAGTCGGTCCCAGTGGAGGAAATGTTGCGCGTGCCGCCTGCGAGGCCGATCGATTCAGTTATGTCCGTAAAGGTGCCGTTACCATTGTTGCGGAACATTACATTGGCGAAATGCGGCTGGGGCTGACCTGTAGATTTCTCAGGAAGCTTCGAGTTCGGAAAGCCTGCCTCGCGCGTCACATAGAGATCGAGGTCGCCGTCATGGTCATAGTCAACGAACGTTAGCCCCAGGATGGTACCATCTGACCGCACGCCTGCATCTTGCGTAACGTCCTTAAACTTGCCGTTCTTCTCGTTGTGGAAGAGAAAAAGACTTCCGAAGGTGCTCACGGCCAGGTCGGTGGCGCCATCGTTGTCGTAGTCCCCAGCTGTACAGCTGATCGCTCGTAAACCCGGATCCAAGCCTGCTTCCCGGGTCACATCAGTGAACTTACCGCCACCCCGGTTGTGGTACAGTGCCATGCCTCCTGACTTGCCGCCGCCCGGCAAAAACAGATCCAAGCGTCCATCACCGTCGTAGTCAAGGAAGCACGCGCCCGAACCCTCTGCGGGAGGACGGGTCGTTCCTTGCAGCATGGTGGCTTCGGGCATGGCTGACAGACCTGATAACTCTGTGGCATCAACAAAGCGCACAGAAATCGCGGGTGGCACCTTGGCTGGCGCCGCTGCTGAATCTTCAGCGCGCGAGTACTGACCCTGCTCCCCGTACGCCAGACTGATGGGTGATCCGAGTTTGTTCTGTGTGATGTACTGGAAGCGCACCAGGTGCTGGCGAGCCTGCGGCGTATCGCCAGACTGCTGGCAAGCGCGCGACAGTCCGAATTCCGCCGAGGCGTGCAGCGGGTTCAACTTGAGCGCGTGCTGGAACGCGTCAATCGCTTGCGGATATTGCTTGGCCTGCGCATACACCGAACCTAAGAAATACCAGGCGTCGGGATCACTCGGATCTATCTCGGCGACATGGCGGAAGGCATCGGCGGCAGACTTCGTGTCACTGGTGTTCTTGTAGAGCAGTGCGAGATTGTACCAGGCATGCGCATCCTTGGGATCACGTTTGATCGCTTCTTCCAGAATACGTTTGGCCTCGTCCACACGTTGAAGGTTGAGCAGGGCGATGCCACGATTGATCTGCGCACTTTGCTGCTTGGGGTCAAGGGCCGCAGCCCCTTCAAATTCCTTCAATGCCTTTTCGAAGAGCTGCTGGTTCATGTAGGCCACGCCAAGATTGTTGAGGCGCGCGGCTTCGATTGATTTGTCGGAGCCGCTCCCTGCTGTCGCAGGCTTTTGTGGCGCGGCGGCAAAGATGCCAAAGGCTACAAGGGAAAGAGCAATCAACACAACGATGGAACGAGTTGATTTCATGAATTGAGAAACTCTGCGTGGTCAGTTGGTTCTTGCCGAGTTTTTTCGCGCGACTGAGGCAGTGCTCTTCCCAATCTTTCGTTCTCTATTACCGTTCGCGGGCTTGCCATAATGGCGTGACGAAATAATGCCCTTTCCTTCCTGAATCGTAACTGTCTGGTCGCCTGGAACATTTGCCAGTTTATCCAGTTGCCCGCTGGGCCATTGCACTTCGAGATTATCAACTTTTTCTTGCAAGCCTAATCCAAACGTCAGCAGCAGTTCGCTTTGCGAGAGGTAGCTCGATCCGCTGCGCAGCATCTGCCACTGTTTCCCGTTCCCCAGGTTGACGCGGACGATCGCACCGATGCCGTCGCGGTTGGATTTGGTCCCCGACAGCTTTACCCGCAGACTGTGGTTGGCGCCACCCTCGTTGTGAAATAACCATGTGCGCCCCGCATTGGTTGTCAGCAGAACATCGAGCGCGCCGTCGTTATCAATATCGGCGTAGGCAGCCCCACGCGCCACTTTCGGACTGGCAAAGGCGGTGCCCATTTGCTGGGTCACTTCCTGAAACCGCCCGCCACCGAGATTACGGAACAGATGGGGCGGCTCGGCGTACGCAACACGCTTCTGCACTCGCTCGATTTCATTTTCAATGTGGCCATCGGCGACAAATATGTCGGGCCAGCCATCGTTATCGTAATCGAAAAAGAAGCATCCGAAACCGAGTGTCACCAGCGTAGCTCGTCCCACTTCTGACCGCGGCGCTTCGTCCACAAATAGTCCATTGCCTTCGTTGTGATAGAGCGAGAGCATTTGGTTGGCAAAATTCGTGATTAGAATGCTGGGATATCCCGAGCGGTCATAATCAGCGGTGTCCACACCCATCCCGGCGCGGGCAATCCCATCTTCACTGAAAGCGATACCGGCAGCGACCCCGCGCTCCTCGAAACTGCCGTCCTTCCTGTTCAGATAGAGCTTGTTGGGTTGGGTATCGTTGGCCAGCAAAATATCGGGCCAGCCATCGCCGTTGTAATCAAGAATCGCAACGCCAAGACTTTTCGAGGTCGGGTCGTGGAGTCCAGCTTTCTGTGTGACGTCCTCAAACTTGCCGCTGCCCAGATTGTGCCAGAGCCGCGCCGAAGATCCCTTGTAGGACTCCGGTGTGCAATAAGACTTGTGAACACCATCGAGAGTGCAATAGATGTCCGTCTGCGGCGACCACTGAACATAGTTGGCGACGATCAGGTCGAGTTTCCCGTCGCGATCGTAGTCCACCCAGGCGGCGCCCGTGGAAAACTCGTTCGGACCCCACAGACCAGCCGCTTTGGTCACATCCGCGAAAGTGCCATTGCCATTGTTATGAAACAACCGGCTCTGGCCAAGAGCGCTGATGAAGATGTCATCGTAGCCGTCATTATCGTAGTCTCCGATGGCAACACCGAGGCCAAAGATGGAGACCGCGAGCCCGGCTTTGCGCGTCACATCGGTGAAAGTGCCGTCGTGATTATTGTGATAAAGCTTCAGCGTGGACAACGTGCGCTGGTGCCCCGGCCAATCTTCTCCATTCACCAGCAGAATGTCGGGATAGCCATCATTGTCATAATCAATAAAGGCACAGCCTGGGCCCATGGTCTCGGGCAGCCACTTCTTGCCGAAGGCTCCGTTGTTATGAATAAAGTGAATACCGGCTTGAGAAGTAATGTCGCGGAATTGAATGCTCTGGGCAGCAAGAGGAAGGGTTATTAGAGTGAAAAAAAGTACAGCGATGATCTGCATTATCTTGAGGCCCCGAGGGATGCGGCACTTCTAACGCGTGCCGAGCTTTGCTCAGCCGAGCGGCCGGTTTTAGAAACCTCAAGCGGCACGGACACGTGTTCGTGAATTGCTTGCCGCTCATTGTTATCTTCGGGATTGAGCTGGCGGTAGGGACCTGTGATCGCCTGTGCGGCTTCGTCAGCTTTGAAACGAAGATATCTGGCCTGATGCTCTTTGGCTTTTGTCTCGTCTCCCAAACCGTTATAGCAAAGCATCAGATTATAGTGCGCCTGAAGATCCTCGGGATCGATGGCAAGTACTGATTCCAGCACCTTCACCGCTTCGCTGTATTTTCGTTGCAGAAACAGAATGCGTCCCAGGTCGTTTAATGCCACGCGATCGCGTGGGTATTGCGTAAGCACCTTGCGCAAGTGATCGGCAGCTCCCTCGTAATTACCATCAGCACGCATTACCTTGGCATAAAAGAAATGGGCACGCGCGAGATCAGGACTAAGCGACAGCGCTTTCTCCAGCACGGCGCGCGCGCGATCCATATCACCTTCCTGGACAGTAGCCCGGCCAATGTTCACCCACCCGTCAGGATTCTTCGGATCGATTTCTGTCACCTTCTGAAACGCAGCCTGCGCCCCTTTTAGATCGCCCTGCAGAAGCAAACCGATTCCGTAATCGTTCCAGCGTTGCCAGTCTTCCGGTTGCAAGGCTACCTTGGGTTCTGGTGCAGATGCTGACTGGGGCGCCGTCTGCAACGTAACTTCATCTTCGGCGAGAACCACTGTGGGCAGATCAGGAATTTGTTCACGCCTGGCAGAGACTCCCGTCAGAGGAGCGCTGAAGACAAACTTAGAGTCGTCATAGTCGGGGGTGGTCTCGTGCTCAGGCTGTTTTGGGTCGGACATGCCGGCAAAAGCGAACTGCGTGTTCCACCAGGCAAACTTGCGATAGCACAGTCGGGCATGAAGCGTAATTTTGTTACCCACGTTTTCTGGAACATGCAGCCGGTAGTGGACGGTATCAGCGGCGCCTGGTGGTATCAGATGCACATAGACAACCGCTCGCGATGCCCAGGCGTTGCGCTTGTTGATCGGATTTCCATGAGCATCCACTTGAAGCGAGCGGTAAAAGTGCGCGCCCTTCTCGACTGGACCTTTCCCTTGGTCCTCGATTTTCCCGCTCCAAAAGACTGTTTGGTCCTTATCATCCGTAGCCTTAAGTTCGAGCCAGGTGTCGTACGCATCGACCGTGCCGCCGGGAAAGAAGTGGCCGATTTTCTTTGTGCGCACCACCACGTCAACCCGCACGTTGTCGCCGCGGCGAAGCGCTGGTTGCACACGATTCAGCGGAGCGGTAACGGGCGCCGCTTCCCCCACAGCGCCGGGCGTAATCTTTGCCTCGGCTTCCTCTCCGACGGCGAACGTAGTGGCTATTTCAGATTGATTGACCACAGCAGGCTTCGCTTCCGAGCGGGCTGGAGACAAGGCAAAGATATCCACGCTCACGATCTTATTTTTTAGGAAGTCTTCGCTGATCTTTAATTGTTCTGCATCTTCGTTGGCAATCGGCAGAGCTGTATTAGCCCCCGGAAATCGATGGGAATGCACGAAACCGTTATTGTTACCTGCATCCTTCGATTGTTGTAACGGCATATGGCAGTCAGCGCACTGTGACGGCTTAGCAGGGTAATAGAAAGACCGCGCGCCCTGTCCAGAGACGCCGCTGGCTTGCCAATTGTCGTACTCATTAAATCCGCGTATCCAACGATAGTGGTTTACCGGAACGTCGAGGTGCACCTTGTGACAGGCAGAGCAGAATTCCGCCGTCTGATCGCGCATGAACGGCTTCAGAAAGACGCGGCGATGCGGCTCGGGATTCAAGTTGATAAGCAAATCATGCAAGGTGCGCACAAGCGGATGCTTGTTGGCCGCCAACTCGTGCAGCGTTGGATACTCTAGGTAAAAATCCCCCTGCCCCATAGTGCTCTTCACTTCGGCAATAGAGTGGCACATCATGCAGCCCAGCCCAGCCTGGGCCTCCGGCGTGTGCACAATCTGTTTGATGGGCGTATCCATCTTGCCGGCATAGAGCACGGCGGGATCGTGGCAACCACCGCACCATTTTGAAGGACGAGTGCCAATGGTGTCCTGCATATACTCAATACTTTTGCGATACCACTGATTGTTGAATGACGAAAAATGATGGGCAGAGCTGTACCACTGGTTGTAAATGTCCTGGTGGCAGCGCTGGCAGGAGTCTGACTCCATGAAGAACTTGCTGGGAATTTTCTTGCCGCCGAACACTTGTGCAGAACTGGGGAAGAATGGGCCGTTGGGCCCGTCACCTTCGCCGTCCATGTTAGCGGCCGGCATTAATGGGTTCTGAATTCGTGCTCTGGTCTGCCAGCGTGAGTGTCGCAGGTACCGAGCTGCCGCTCCCAAAACCACGAGAACGGCCAGGCAGATCGTAACCCTAACAATCGCTCGGCTCGTGCCAGCACGCAACCAGCCACGTTTGCCCGCCCAGTCTGCAAATATGATTCCCGCTCCCGCCAAGCTAAGAACGATGTGTGCGTACAGCCAGTTCCATTCCGACCGGGGAGTGCCGGTGTAGATGAGCGCCAAACCTAGAACAGCTCCGACTGCGATAAGAAGCCAACCCAGCCGTGAGAGAAACTTGCCATTGCGCAAGAAGTGCAACAGGTGAAGAGCGAGCAGGAGACTGGCACCGATGCCCGCCGTCGCGTGCAGCAGCACGATTACCGCGTAAAAGACATTTGATTGAGGAAAGCTGTAAAGATAAGCGGCAGAAAACACCAAGAAGACGAGCAGCCCAGGAAGTACGCGATGGCTGGCGGAAACTTCAGAACGTGCCATTTTCTGATCAGGAAGCCGAGTCGGCCCGAGTCGAAACAGGACGACACAGGAGATTATTATGGTTACACAGAGTACCGCTTTTGGGGGTGTACCGTCATAGTATAAAAGTATTACTGTCGGCCGAGCGTGCGTCGCATTTCAGGCAAGCTTCAATTTAGTGGTGGCTGCCGCCATCCTCCGCGTTCCCTTTCCAGGGCGGCAGCGACCGCAAGCACGATCTCTTCCTCCCAAGGACGGCCCACGATCTGCACTCCGATCGGCAATCCCTCAGGTGAGCGGGCGACTGGCACCACCGCGGCGGGATTCCCTAGCAAATTGAACCATTCCGAATAGCTCCAAGCGTCCAAATAGTCCACCTTCTTACCCTCGATTACCCAACTGCGTTCGCCGTGTCGAAAGGCAGGGACCGAAGCCACCGGGCATAGGAGAATTGGGAACTCTCGCATCTGTGTGAGCACCTGAAGACGAACGATGTCTCGCTCCACCCAAGTCTGAAGCAGCGATTCGCCGGTGTGTGGCGGCTGCGCTGCTACCCAACTCGAAAACTCTCTAAGGATCGGGCTCAACTCTGACTCATGACCTCTGGTTAAGGGTCCCAGTAACATTCCGCCTGCGGTACCGAACAATTTCCACCAGAGCTGCCGCGCGAGTTCGAGGCCATCGGGACGAAATGGAAATACATCGAAACCCGCCCGCTTCAACGACTCTGCAGCCGTGCGAACGGCAGCACGCGTCTCCGGAGTAACAGATGTGCGGCCATCATCTTCGAAGTAGCCGATCCTAATGTTCTTCAGGTCTGCAGGGGAAATGTCGCGCAGTAGAACGGGGGCAGAGCAAGGATCTCCGACATCCGGTCCGGCCATCGCGTCAAATAACATTTGCAAATCTGCAACGGCGCGCGCCATCGGCCCAACGACGCCTAAGAGCGCAAAGGGGCCAACCGAGTTAGGATAATGTCCAGTGGACGGGATACGACCGGGAGTTGGCTTCAGCCCGCAAATCCCGCTGAAATGCGCTGGCACTCGGATGGAACCCCCTCCATCGCTGCCAACACCTCCTGCCGAACAGCCCGAAGCGATTGCTGCCGCTTCCCCGCCACTTGACCCGCCTGCCGTGCGCTCCAGATCCCAGGGATTATTCGTTCGTCCGTATAAAAGATTATCTGTCTCCCAGGCCATCAGCAGTTCGGGTGTGTTGGTCACTCCAAGAATGATTGCTCCCGCAGTCCGTAGTCGTCCGACCAGAGGAGCGTCCTTCTCGGCAACCAATCCTGCCCGCAGACGCGTGCCCGCCTCACAGCGCAGACCTGCGACCTCAATCGAACTCTTGATGCTGATTGGAACGCCATGTAGCGGCCCCCAAACTTTACCGCCCATTACGGCTGTTTCTGCGGCCTGCGCCTGGCTACGAGCCCGTTCGGCAGCTAGTTGCACAAATGCATTCATCTTGGGATTCAGCGTTTCGATGCGGCTCAAATGCGCTTCGATCAGTTCTACAGGCGAAAGTTGTTTTTCGCGGATTCCCTTGGCCATTTCTGTAGCTGAAAGAAAAGTCAGGTCAGGCATGAAAACTTTGTTTCCCAGGGTGGAATCGTCGAGTCTAGCATGAGCGGAATGGCGACTTTTTCAGCGATTCGGACTGGACTGGATAAATGCAGGCGACTAATGCGCAGATGAGACGGTGGCGCGCGCTTTTTGGGGACGCGTTGTCGGACGGGTGGCGGCTTTCTTATTGCCCTTTGCCATCCAATTCTTCAGTTGTCTGCGGGACGAGGCAGAAAGTTCCTTAAAGAGAATTCCGGCGCGGCCGTTCTCGTCTGCCCAAACCACTTCACCGGTTCCCTCAATAAGGTGTGAAGTCCCGGGCAGAATGAAGCGCAAAGGAAGCTGCGCCGATGGCAAACTATCTGCTGCCTGGATCGCCACTCCCTCTTCATTCAGGTCAAGCACGATAGCTGGCAGGGCACGAGCATCCCCGAAGCGCAGGTACACAAGCGTCTCGAGTTTGAGGCGTGTAGAACGCCGCCGGTCCGGCTGCATAAATCCCCTTCCGGCACGCAGCGAACGCGAAACCTGCGCAAGGGCGAGCGGCTTATAAAGCACAAAGTTGGCACCCGATTGAAAGCTGTCTGCGACATCGGTGCGCGCGCCAATCATGGCAAAGACGACCGGCCGACGCTCCGGAGGTGCAAGCCGCGCCATCCGCGCCACTTGCGCCGCTGACAGCAAGTCGAAGTCGACGACCAATGCTGAAAAGTATCGCTGAGCCAAGAGTTCCAATGCGTCTGGCGCCGAAGCACAGACGTCCGGTTCTATTCCAAGTTCCCCCAATCCAGCGGACAAGGTTCGCAGGCATTGATGCTCGCGACACAGCAGCAGAGCGTTCAACCTCATACGACCGCAGCTTATGCTGCGAGGACATCCCCGTAAAGTGACCCCGGTAATCGCCAACTCTTACCAAAGATGGAACTTAAATGGTAGATGCGCATTGTTTTCGCGCTGGGCCGGCTACGGCTTACGGGCGACCTTGCAAAGGGAGCTTATCCATTCCTTTGGGAAGCGTAAGGCAGGAAGACGGAGAAGGATGTGCCAGAGATTTCCGGTTTGGTGCTGCTTCTAAATCGAATCGAGCCACCGTGTTTTTCAATGATGCCGCGGGAAACCCATAAACCTACTCCCGTACCTTTCTCACCCTTCGTGGTATAGAAAGGTTTGAACAGGCGTGGGTGATGCTCCCGGGCAATGCCTCCGCCATTGTCGGAGACAACAGTCCTGACGCCCTTGACGCTGGGATTCCTCCAATCCAGCGAATCAAATACGTGCACGCATAATTGATTACCGGTATTGGCGAGAGCGTCCATGGCATTGACAACGAGGTTGGAAAAGACTTGCCGCAGCTCGCCCGGGTCGGCGTGTACAACTCCTGTCCCGTGATAACGCTTGTTCACAGCAATCCCCAAAGTCATAGCTTTGCGCTCATAGAGAGTCAGGGCGTCGTCGATCAGATCCATAATCTTCACCGGAGTTTGCCTGCTCTCTGAGCCACGATGGAATCCCAGCGTCAATTTCGTGATCTGGCTGATGCGCTTCAATTCGGTTTGGGCGGCACGAACAAACTCGCGGGCGCTGTCATCGAGTTGTGCAGAATTCTCCAACAAATAAAGAATATTGGTTACAGCTTCCAAGGGATTGTTAATTTCATGGGCGACCATGGCCGCCATGCGCCCGGCAATCGCGAGCTTTTCCGAACTGCGAATCGCCTGCTCCGCCATTTTGGCCTGCGTAATATCACGGGCTGTCGTGGAAGCGCCAACAATCTTGCCCAGATCGTCGCGAATTGGAGAGATTGTGAGTATCACGGTTAATTCACGTCCGTCCTTCGCCTTGCGACGGCTTTCGAAGTGCCTGATCCCCTGCCCCCCGCGAAGCGTTTCCAGAATATCGTTCATTTCATTCGGGCGGTCGGAAGGCATTAGCACGGATACAGGTTTTCCAATAACCTCTCCCACACTGTAGCCATACATCCGCTCCGCGGCTTTGTTCCAACTGGTGATGATTCCGTCAAGAGTCTTACTAAAGATGGCATCATCTGAGCCCTCTACGATGGCAGCAAGCAATGACTGCAAGGGCCCGGTCTCCAGGCTGAATAGCGGCTGCTCCTGCGCCGGCCCCACCTGCGCAGCGGAATTCGGTCGGTTTAGCGCGAGCAACTCTCGCACCTTCTCCAGCAGTTTCTCCGGACCTTCGGTTTTAGGCAGGAAAAAATCAGCGCTCTCTAACCCTTCTGGAATATTAGTTGTACCGGACAAAACAATGATAGGAATACCAGGTTTCAGCCGCTTAATCTCAGCTGCCATCTTGGTGCCGGTGGCGCGTCCCATGAGATGGTCGGTCACCACCAGGTCGATGTCGCTAGTCTTAAACAGCTCAATACCGTCGTCCGCAGAGGTTGCGGTAATCACCCTGTAGCCCTGCCGTTCAAGAATCAGTTTGCGAAAGTACAATCCTGGCGCTTCATCATCAACGCAAAGAATTGTAGGCCTGAGAGAGTCTGCGGTCATCCCTTCCTTCCTGGAGTTCAGAAGCTGTCACAGCCTGAAGTCAAATAGGTTACTCCAAGTGTGATGTCTGCTGGAAGGTCAAGTCCATCAAAAAATTATTTCCCAGTACTCTTGTAAATCACCGACTCTGGTGCAAGGGCGCGGCCGGGGGAGGGGCATTTCTGTAGTGTTTCGCGGCGAAAAAGACATAGGTCAGTGAAAGAACCACCAAAAAGACCGCGACATAGAGGAAGACAGGTTTGCAACGGTTTCCAGCCAGCAAGTTAGTTCCAATCTACGAAGCGCAAGATTTCGATTCTTGATGAACATCTCATCATTTGAACCCATCTTTTCGATGCCAGAGTTTCCAGCTGGTTTGTTTCTGTCGCGGGAAAAGATTTGCTAAGGGCACCCCTCTCAGATAAGTCTCTCTTCCCGAAGCACCTCGCAAATCACCGTGGAGTGGTAGGCTTTTAAACGGGCGTATTTGATCATAAGGAGTTTTACATGTCCCCGAAACACTCCCCACGTTTCCTGGAGATTGTCGAGGATTCCAAGAGACGAATTCGTGAGACTACAGTGGATTACGTCCGGTTGAAGCTCGATAAGCATGAAAACTTTTTGCTCGTGGATGTGCGTGAGGAAAGCGAGTGGACGAAGGATCACCTTCCCGGAGCCATTCACCTTGGGAAAGGTATCATCGAGCGCGATATCGAAGAGCGCGTCCCCGATTTGAACGCGCAGATCGTCCTCTATTGCGGCGGAGGATTCCGCTCCGCCCTGGCGGCCGACAGCTTACGAAAAATGGGGTACCGGAACGTTCTTTCGATGGATGGGGGCATTCGCGAATGGCGCGAGAAGGGCTTTCCACTCTCAAGGGAATGAACGAATCCCGCCCATTTAGTGTGCTTTCCTCGGTAGACCTTTCCTCTTGGGCGAACCGTCGGCGTGCAGCCTTCGCGCGTCTCTCATGCCGTCATCGAGGGCTAACTTCTCCGTATTCGTGAGCGGCCGAGCGGCACCTTTCGGAAGATCACCCAATGTGAGGGGTCCGATGCCCACTCGCACGAGCCGCAACACTTCGATTCCAAACGGCTCGAGCAAACGCCGGATGTGCCGGTTCTTGCCCTCGTCCAACACAATTTCGAGCCACGTATTGCGCTTGCCTTGCCGCAGAATGCCTGCGGCTTTGACGCTGAGAAATTCGCCATTTTCTGTGTTAACCCCTTTGATCAGAGATTGGAGCAGTAAAGTATCGACAATCCGGTCAACTTGCACGTGGTAGACCTTATGCAGGTGCGTTTCGGGGGCGAGCACTCGTGCCGACCACTCAGAATCATTGGTCAGCAGCAACAGACCTTCACTGGCCTTGTCCAATCGTCCCACAGGCGCCACGAATGGCAACTCTTGGCGCCGAATGATTGGGTCGAGGTTTTGGACTAAGCAGGAATAAACTGTCTTGCGGCCCTTCTCGTCCGATGCAGTCGTCACTACGCCGCGAGGCTTATTTAGCATTAGATAAATTCTCGCTTTGATTGATACTTGCTGATGATCGACCTCAATACGATCCTTTTCCAGATTGACAGGGCATTCGGGATCCCGCCTCGTACGGTCGTTCAATTTGACCCGTCCGGCGCGAATAAGTTCGAAGCCCTGGGAACGCGAGCAGTAGCCCAGTTTGGAGAGCGCACGCGCCAGACCGACTCGGCGAGGAATAATCGTATGCAACCTTTTCATCTAGTGAACGGGGCAAGAGGCGACCTTAAAGTGCTGTAGGTTCCCTTATAAAAGGCCGCACTCTCGCCGCCCCACGGTCATCGGAAACTACCCGAGCCTACAGTCCTTCCTGTAGCAACCTTTGGGTTTCGGAATTGCTTGCTTCCTCTCTCACTTACGTCAGCAGTAAAAACGGCAAAACCTGCATCAGAATAGCTGGCACGTAGCTTTCTAATTATCGCTGAGAGAGGTCAAACATGCTTTGGACAATCTTTGTAATCCTGTTGGTCCTGTGGTTGCTGGGACTGGTTAGTTCGTACACCTTGGGCGGGTTCATCCACATTCTGCTGGTGTTGGCGATAGTAGTGCTGGTGATCAACCTCTTAAGCGGACGCCGAACCGTAGTTTAGGGACGGCTCATTCTGCCGCGAGCCGCCCTTTGGGAAGGAGCTCTGCGGGAGGGCGGCGGCGTGATACGAAATGATTCTACGTTTCGTTGGCTTCGCACGACGCCGCAATCCCGACTAGCGTTGCCACAGGTTCCACAGTAGTCGCGTGGAGACCGCATTCACTCTTGTTAAAGCCGGACCAGCGGCCGGCGCGGAGGTTTTCCCCTGACAATACCGCCCGTGTGCAATGGGTGCAGCCGACGCTGGGATAATTCTGGTCATGTAAGGGATTGTAGGGAACCTTGTGCTGGCGGATGTAAGACCACACTTTTTCTGACGTCCAACTCGCCAGTGGATTGATTTTCACGAGTTGAAACTTCGCGTCCCATTCCACTTTTCGAGCCATCGCTCTGGTTGGCGTCTGATCGCGGCGAATCGCAGCAACCCATGCGCGCAGTTCGGACAGCTTGTTTTTTAGCGGTTCGACCTTTCTCAGCCGGCAGCATTGATCCGGATTTCGGCTCCACAGTGCTGGTCCATAAAGGCCAGCTTGATCCTCCGGAGTCAAATTGGAATAGACGCGTTCAACCTTAATGCCGTACCGCTTTTCGACCCGGTCGATCAATTCGTAGGTTTCCGGAAACAGGAACTCGGTGTCCAAGGTGAAGACGCGAAAATCGGGATTCAGTCGCGAAGCCATGTCAATCAACACCATGCCTTCCGCACCGAATCCGGATGCCATAGCTATGTCCTGTTGAAACGTGCTGTAGGCCCAACGCAAGACCTGTTCCGGACTCCATGTTTCTGCAACGGTCTGTACCTGCTGCCATTGTTCGCTCACTCGGTCTCTCCCAGTCTGCCGATAATCCCTGACCCTTCGCTGAAAATCTCTGCCAACGGAATTGTCGATTCGTCGAGGTAGGGATGAATGCCTGATTCGACCTGCTCCTGTCCATCGCGATCACCGACGCCAAGTTGCGCGACATCACCGACAATCAGAAGGGTTGGCGACGCATGTCTGGACGCGGCCGGCAACGTACCGATTGTCGTGTGATAAATCCTCTGACCCGGGCGAGTCGCCTGCGAAATAATTGCGCAGGGCGTTGTGGCTGCGAGTCCCGCCCCCCGCAAGCCTCTTGACGTTGCATCGTAATCATGGCCGGGCATGTAGATCACGAGGGTTGCACCGGAGCTGATCAAGTCGTGCCAGTCGCTCCCGTAATCGCTATCGGCATGATGCGCAGTCAGAAATACGACTGCAGACGATAGTTTGCGGTGGGTCAGGGGAATCTGGGCTGCCGCGGCAGCACCCAGAGCGGCGGTGATGCCAGGAACTATCTCCACGTCAATCCTGGCTTTGCGCAGGGCTTCGATTTCTTCCCCACCCCGCCCGAAGATAAGTGGATCCCCTCCTTTGAGTCGAACCACTTGCAGGCCGAAAGACGCAAATGTCACAAGAAGCGCATTGATCTCATCCTGCGAAATGCTTTTTTGCCCACAGCGCTTGCCCACGTTGCGGAGCTGGGCGGTCCGGGGAACGAGGTCCAGAATCTGGCGCGGGATGAGGTCGTCATGCAGCACCACGTCGGCCAGCTTCAAAATCTTAAGAGCCTTAAGCGTGAGGAGATCGGGATCGCCGGGTCCCGCTCCTACCAGGTAGACCTTACCGCTCATGAAATTTCTCCCTTTCGTCCGCGCTTTCTGATCGTCTGGCTTCGAACGCATCCCGACTCGCCAATGAATGTAAGAGCTGCTTGCGATGATCCGAATCAAGTTCGCTGCTCAAAAGCTTCTCGCGGACTTTGCCCAACTCCTCCACCCATTCCGAGTATTCCTCCCCAAACTCCATCTCCAGTTCACGCCTGAGTCTCTGGGCAAGTGCTGGGCTCTGGCCGCCGGTTGAAATCGCGATTTGAAGCTGCCCGCGGCGAACCACGGCCGGATAATAAAAATCGCAACGCTCAGGATCGTCCACCGCGTTGCACAGGATTCCGCGACTCCGCGCCTCACGGAAAACAAAGTCATTCACGCTGGTGGAGGCGGTCGCCGCAATTGTGAGAAAGATGCCAGTCAGGTCCGAAGCCTCGAAAGTCCTCTTCTCCCAGGCAATCAAGCCTGCGCGAGCCCACTCCACAACTGCACCCGTCGCGGTTGGCGCTACCACGCGAACGTTGGCATTCGCATCTAGAAGACTGCGAATCTTCGGCTCCCCCACGTTGCCCGCACCTACGACCAGGCAGGCCCGCCCTTCCAGCTTGAGAAACATGGGAAACAGAGTCATCGCGTCTCTTTCCTGCTCATCATCTTCCTGCTCATCATCTCGATTAGCCCTCGACTGCGTGCGGCACTCGTCCCGGTGATGGGTCGCGCGCCACCACGGGAACAAACTTGCCGGCCAGGTATTCTCGCAACTCGACATCGTTGTGCCGCGAAAAATATGCGCGTAAGTTTTCGGCTGGTTCGCGCTCTGCCAAGTAGCGTCGCAACAGACGTTCGATCGCGTCCGGAACTTCACTAGCCAGGCAACGGTAGCCAATGGGACGAGCCACTGCCTGATGCAAGCCGAGCGCGCCGCCCAGGCAGAAGTAGTACGCATCCAACATGCGATCGCCGACTTTGATCTTCTTGCCCTCGATGCCAATGTCTGCAATCCAGTGCTGGCCGCAACTGTTCGGGCATCCGGTGACGTGAAGTTTCAGGTGCTGCTCGAAACCAGGCAGTCGCTCTTCTAACTCTTCGACCAGCCAGCGGGAAAAACTCTTCGTTTCCGTGATCGCCAGTTTGCAGAATTCGGATCCACTACACGCAACCGCGCCCCGCCAAAAAGGCGATCCATCAACTCGCAGGCCAATGTCATCCAATTCCTTGGCCAGCGCTCCTACGTTGTGTTTCGGTACACTCACAACCAGCAGGTTCTGCATGTTCGTCGTGCGCAGTTCGCCACCGGCAAATCTCTCCGCCAGAGCAGCCGCGGCATACATCTGGTCGGCCGAGATTCGTCCTCGCAAAACAGCGGCGCCCAAATAGAAGTATCCCGCTTGTTTTTGCGGGTGAATGCCGACGTGATCGCGATACACATCGTCCGGCGGTTGCTCGGGGACTGCAGGATCCAGCCGAAAACCGATTCTCTGCTCCAGTTCCGTTTGAAACGCTTCGGCGGTCACTCCGTGTCGAAGGAACAGGAACTTTAGTCTTGCCCGCTCGCGGTTCTCTCGAAGCTGCTCGCTGTCGCGAAAAACTTCGGCGATTCCCCGGATTACCGGAATCACCTGGCTCCAACGCACAAATACATTCAGGCGCGTCCCAAGATGTGGATCGGTTGACAATCCTCCCCCGACTCGCAGCGAGAAACCGATTTCCGGCTTGCCATTCGAGTTTCCATTCGAATCTTCATGCAATGATCTACGAATCGCGGTGAGACCAACGTCATTGATCTCCGGATATGCACACCACACCCGGCAGCCGGTGATGCTGATCTTGAATTTTCGGGGCAGGTTGTAAAAGTCGGCGTTGCCGGCCAACAGTTGATTGGCCTCGAGCGCCAGTGGCGAAGCGTCGCAGATTTCGTCAGCATCGACTCCCGCAAGCGGGCAGCCGGTGATGTTGCGCGTAACGTCGCCGCACGCGGCGGTAGTGCTGAGGCCGCATTGCATCAAGCCCTCCAAAACTTCAGGAAGGGCTTCAATCGTTATCCAGTGAAGCTGGATGTTCTGCCTGACGGTCAAATCTGCGACACCGCGCGCATAGCGCTTGGTCAAGTCTGCGACTGTTCGTAGTTGATGCGACTGGAGCAGGCCGTTGGGAATGCGGATGCGGAGCATGAAGTACGGCAGGGCCTTGCCTTCGCCGCCTTGTCCGCCGATAACGCCCGCGCCATCCCCCTGCGTGTAAACGCCCCACCAGCGGAAATACGTGCCCAGCCACTCGGGTGGGATCGACTCAAATCCCTCGCGCGCGAACCGACGGATTTCTTCGAGGCCCTCCCAGGGATTCTTTTCCCGCTTCAACCGCTCGACTCGTTGCGCTTT
>Ga0209802_1000179_pt1 | contig 48156 bp, 42 predicted proteins | sample GraSoiAngelo_129_FD_185886 | JGI IMG/M metagenome (GOLD analysis project Ga0209802, IMG submission 185886) | Grasslands soil microbial communities from the Angelo Coastal Reserve, California, USA - 14_0927_12_40cm (SPAdes) (version 2) | ecosystem: Environmental > Terrestrial > Soil > Grasslands ...
CCGCTTCGCCGATCGCGTCATCACGTGCACCGAACAGATGCGCGAGGCGTTCATCTCTCGCGGCGCATCGCCGGACAAGATCGACGTGGTCCTGAACTCGGCCAATGAAGACGAGTTCGACCCGGCTCGTGTACGGCCGACCCAGAGGTCGCCGGGCGAGTTTCGGCTCATCTGCCATGGAACCGTCGAGCGGATCTTCGGCATCGACGTCATCGTCCGCGCGGTCGCGCTGCTGAAGGACGAGATCCCAGAGTTGCGTCTCGACGTCTTTGGCGAAGGCTCGGCGCTGCCCGAGATCGAGTCGCTGGCCGCCGAGCTCGGCGTCTCAGACCGAGTGCGATTCTCCGCGCGATTCGTCCCGCTCGACGAGCTGGTCCAGGCGATCGCGAGCGCGGACGCCGGCGTCGTCGCCCTCCGCCGGGACATATTCCGAGACCTGACCCACTCCAACAAGATGTTCGACTACATCACCATGCGCAAACCCGCGATCGTTTCGCGGACGCGCTCGGTGGAGGCTTACTTCGACGAGTCGTGCTTTCAGATGTTCGTCCCGGGCGATGAGCGCGACCTTGCGCGAGCGATTCGTGACTTGCATGCAGAGCCGGCGCTGCGTGACCGGCTCGTGAGCAGGGCCGCTGATGTGAACGAGCCGTATCGGTGGCCGTTCCAGCGGCGGCGCTACCAGGAGATCGTGAGGACGCTGGTTCTCGGTCGCGCAAGTGAGCCGGTCGGCACGACTCAGCCGGCCGGCGTGGAGCCGCATGCAGAGGCGTGATGATCGAGGATTCGCCGGCCGCGAACGCCCACCGCCTGTACGGATACGCAACCTGTTCGACGGCCGCTCACTGAAGCGTGGGCGATCGCCGAGCCTGTTGGCGGTCCGTTCGGACAAGGTCGGAAGTGGATAGGGACAAAGGACGCCGCGCTCATAGGTGGCCTGCCCATTGCGTTCGGGAACGCCCATTTTTCGCCGCTCGCCTGGGACCTAGCCTGAACGTTGTCTGAATATGGTTGACTCGACGCCGATCCCGGTCGCTGCAGTGGCGTGGGACAAGTACCAGGGACGTACCGAGGCCCTGGCCGAGGCGCTGGGTGGGCGGGCCTGGTACATCCGCAGCCGGCCCAAACAGAAGGCATTGCTGCCCGTCCGCTACGTGGTCGACTCGATCCGGATGTGGCGCCTCCTCCGGCGCCACCGGCCAGGCGTCCTCATCGTCATCACGCCGCCGGTTGTCGCGCCGGTGGTCGCGTGGCTGTGGTGCGCCACGCATCAGTGCCGCCTGGTCGTCGACTGCCACACCGGCGCGTTCCACTCCTGGAAGTGGCGCTGGTCCGGCCGGCTCCTCGAGCCCGTCTGTCGTACAGCCGCGGCCGCACTCGTCCACACGCAGGAAGACGAAGCGTTGGTCGAGGCATGGGGGGCGAGAGCGCTCCTGGTCCCGGATGACCTGCCCGACGACCGCCAAGCGTCGCACCCACCCGGAGCTTCCGGACTACGAGTAGTCGTGGCCGGAAGCCTGGACGGCAACGAACCAGTGGCTGAAGTCGTCGAGGCGGCCCGGCTTGCTCCGCAGGTTGAGTTTCGCCTGACGGGCGATGAACAGCGCGTTCCGCTGGCGGTCAGGCGTGGCGCGCCCTCCAACGCCATCTTCACCGGCTGGCTCGACTATCCGACGTTCCTCGGGGAGCTGCTGGTTGCCGATGTCGTCGCTGTGTTCAGCACCGACCCGCACATCATGAACCGGGCCGCATTCGAGGCGGTTGGACTCGGGCGGCCGCTGGTCCTGTCCGACCTGCCTGGTCTGCGTTCGCGATTCGGAGACGCAGCATTGTTTGCGCCCAACGATCCGAGATCTATGGCAGACGCGATGCTGCAGGCTTTGGCCCGCCAGGAGGAGCTGGCCGCGAAGAGTAGAGCGCTCCAGGCGCAGCTCAGCGCCCAGCATCAGCAGGGCCTGGCTCGGTTGCGGGCGATGGTGCAGGTGGCATGACCGATTCGGCGGAGTCGCTCCTCCAGCGTGAGCAGCGAGCCAGGTTCGGCCGGCTGCGATGGGCGCGCCTGCTTGCACGCGAGAATGGCTACCGCTGGACAGCGTATGCGGCGGTCGTCGCGGGTCTCAACCATGCCAGCCGGTTCGCGCAGAAGCGAATGGCGCGGCTCGAACAGCGATATGGGTTGAACGCCCGCACCGGACGGGCCGTCAACTATGAGTACTGGCAAGGGTGGGATTGGTCGCTGCAAGGGGAGGAGTGGACGCCTTCCGAGGAATGGAAGAGCGCCCTCATCGAAGAGGTGATGCTGCCGAACCTCGAGCCTGAGACCACGATCCTGGAGATTGGTCCCGGAGCGGGTCGCTGGACCGAAGCCCTTCAGCGCATCGCCCGGCACCTCATCCTGGTCGACCTCTCAGATCGGTGCATCGAGCTGTGCCGGCTCCGCTTCGAGGAGGCCCGCAACATGGAATTCCATGTCAACGATGGGAGGAGCCTGACCGCCATCGCGAGCAGGAGCGTCGACGGCGTGTGGTCGTTCGACGTGTTCGTGCACATCGCCCCTCCCGACGTCGACGCATACGTGGGCGAGATAAGCAGGGTGATGAAGCCGGGCGGCCGTGCTGTCATCCACCATGCCAGGGCGGGTCGAGAGGACGGCGCGGCCGACATCGGCCAGCGAAGCAACATGACTGGCGAGCAATTCGCGGACATGGTCGCGAAACACGACCTCAAGCTCATCGCCCAGCTCGGCTCTTGGGGACCTGGAGGCAAGTTCAGGCTGACCACCAAGTGGGACATCATCAGCATCCTCGAGAAGTAGCTGTCGCATGAGCGTCAAGAGCCTGGGCCGCCTCGCACGCATCGCGCTTGAACCGAACCGAATTCCCCGGGAGCTCCTGCTCCGGTGGCCGGGGGCGTCGTTCGAGGCGAGGCTCAAGTGGGATGCCATGGACCGCCCCGACTACGCCTATGGGACCTACCAGGCGGCTCGTCAGGCTCGCGCACTCGGGCTGGGCGGCATCACGGTCATCGAGATGGGGGTTGCGGGAGGCCGCGGCCTGCTTGCCCTCGAGCGCCACGCGCGCGCCGTCCAGGAACAGATCGGAATCGAGATCGCGGTCTTCGGATTCGACCTCGGCTCCGGCCTGCCCCAGCCGCGCGATTACCGCGACATGCCCTACGTCTGGAGATCGGGCTATTTCGCCATGGATGGCGAGCAGCTGCGGGACCGATTGCAAACGGCCGAGATCGTCGTCGGCGACGTGGCCGAAACGGTCCCGCAGTTCCTGACGCGACGCGAGCTGCTGCCGATAGGCTTCGTTGCGTTCGACCTCGACTACTACTCGTCGACCGCGGCGGCTCTCGCTCTCCTCTCGGCTGACGCGCCCTCGCTACTCCCGCGAGTGTTCTGCCATTTCGACGATGTGGTTGGCGACGACTGGGAGCTGCATTCCGAGTACACGGGCGAGCTGCTCGCCATCTCCGAGTTCAACGCCAGCCACTCAGACCGGAAGGTCGCGCCCATCCACGGACTGGCCTACAAGCGCGCGATTTCAGCTGAGTGGCATGCTAAGCAATACGTCCTGCACTACTTCTCGCACCCTCTGTACGAGAAGCACATCGGTCGCTCTGACTGGCAGGTTCCGGTCGGCTGATCCCGCCGGCCGCGTCGATGGTCGCGACCTCCGCACCGGGCAGATCTTCAACACGCGTCGTCGCGCTTCGTGCGCGCCACCATCGCGCGATGTCGCGAGGAAGAGCGTGGTGGAAGTCGGCTCGGTCGCGCATGGCGGCGAGGAACTCGGTGTAGATGCGCTGCGCGCCTGCTTGTCTCAGATAGTCCGGATGCGTGTTCAAAAGGGCCATGCCGTAATTGGCGCTTATGAACTCGACCTTCTCCAGCCAGAGGCGGGGAGTCGTTTCGCCAAGGACCTCGGTCACCGTGTAGTCCTGCGTGAGCGTGTAGGGCAGCTCGACGAAACGTCCGAGCTGGTACGGCCAGATGCACATGGTGCCGCCACCGATCGGCTCATACGGATCGGTGTCGAAGAACGAGCCGTCGTACTGGATCTCGAGGGCCTGCATCCACTCCGGATTCCTGTGCGTCAATGGAGACCGAAAGCCTGCCGCGCCGAACTCACCGACGAAGGCGTTCATCCGGGCCGCCCGGCTCAAGAATTCGCGCTGCGATGCGAAGTCTCTGCCGTCGTGCTTGAGACCGTGGACCCCGATCTCGAACCCGCGAGCCCGAAGGTCCTCCATCAGGTCCCGGTCAACGCGGTATCGATCGGGGACGAAGTTGAAGGATGAACGGAACCCGAAGAACTCATCGATGTCGGCGACGCTGCGCGCGAAAGACTGCCCCACGCCGGTCTCTATGTCGTGGGTGAGCACGAACGCATACCTGCTGCCCCCGGGCCAGAAGCCGATGAACGGCAGGCTCGATCGACCGAGGCTCTCAAGTAGGTGGCGCGCCAACCCAAACTGGAAATCGACGTACCTGGATTCGATCGGCCAGCCCAGGCGCAGTCCGGCGGCTCGATGATTCCCGTACACCCGTTTCATCCGGCGCGTCCACGACCGCGGCAGGAGAGGTTTGAGTGCGTAGTAAACACGCTGCGCGCGTCCCAGCTGCCAATGGTCCGCGCCGAACTGGCCTTCCCCAAGCGTCTGCGCGAGGATGGCCTCGATCCGATCCCCGCCCGAGCGCGTCTCCGGCGGCAGGACCGAAGCCGCCCTTCTCACCGCCTCCGACCAGGCCTCGGGTGACGGCTCGGACTCCACCAGCAACCGCCAGAAGCGTTGAGGCGAGTTGCCGGCGTACAGCTCCGCGCTCACGCCGCGTACCTGTAGAACAGCTCGCCGACGGTCCGGCAGACCAGAGCGGGCGAATGGCGAATGATGCCACTCAGGATTCCGGCGGCTTTGCCGCGGCCGGCCGACTCGGAGCGGGCACCGGGAAATGTGTACACGAGCGGGACCTCGGTCGAGCCCCAAGCGGCCTTGAACTCCCTCAGGCTGTCGTGGCCCGCATCGGTCCGTCCGAAGTCGTACGTCTGATAGCCGTTGACGCAGCCCCACTCCATCGCCGTCCAGTGGACGAGGAAGTTGGCGCCCAGGCGCCAATACCGCCGGTCTGAGGCACCGTATTTGTAGATGAGGTGGCGGTTCCAGCTCAGGAACAGCGCTGTTGCGATCGGCACGTTCTGGGCCCTGGCCAGGATCACGAAACCATGGCCGGCCTCGATCACCTTCTCCCAAATGCTGCCGATGAAGCGTCGCGGCTGGACCGGCACTCCCTGACGCTGGCGAGTTTGGCAGTGGAGCCTGTAGAAGGTCTCGAAATCGGCGACAGACCGGCTCAAGCTCACCTCCACACCGAGCTCGCGCGACCTGCGAATGCGCTTCTGGATCCGGTTTCGGTGCAGGCGGCGGAACAGGACGTCGGGGTCGGGCTCGAGGTCCACCAGGTGCCTCGTGCCGACACGCTCAGCCAGCGCGCCGCTCACGGCAGGCAGCTCGGCCCGGACCTCGATTCCTGCCTGAACGAGCGAGCGGGCGAACTCGCCGGCATTCCCACCCTCCTCAACCAGAGGAGGGCAATGGTCGGTAAATGGAAGCGAGACCAGGCGGCGCCGGCCGATCAGGTCGCGAACCTCCATGACCGGCTGGCCGGCCACCGCCCATCTGCCCACGCCCTCCATCACGAACACGAAGGGGCGAAAGCCGTACGTCTCGGCCACCGCTTGCGACCAGGCGGGGAGGTGGAAGGCGGTCGCGTCCGGGCGGCCATGGACGAGCCGCAGCCAATCCGGATCGTCCAGGCTGCGCACGCTGCCCATCCACTCACAACTTAGGCCGGACCGGCCCCGAGGTTGATGGCCGAAAGCGGAACGATGCGGGCTGATGTCCCACGGCCCGCGGGACCGGTCTCGTGACCGGCACCAACCAACCCATTGCCGCCCCATCAACACTCTGGTCTTCTGGCTGCAAAGGAGTTTGATGAAGCTGACTTCGCGCGTCCTGGCGGCGTTCGTTCTCGTGCTCGCATCGCTGGGCTTGGGCGGGGCCTGGCCGGCCGCCGCGGCCGCCGGCAACCAGGTCGCCGATGTGGCCACGCCGGAGGGCGCGGTCCCGGAGATCGGCGTCACATTCGACGGCCAGTACCTCTACTACGCCGAGCGAAACGGCGCGGTCGTGCATCGGATCGATGTGCCGCCTGCATGCGGGTCTCCGTGCGTCACCAGCACCGCGACAGGACACGTCGACATCCCGGTCACCGCTCCACTGAATCCGCTCGGAATCGGCGGGATCAATGCCATGTCTTACGACGCCGGCCGCGGCCTCTTCTGGGCCGTGGGCGGCGACGGCCTGTCTATCTACCAGGTGACCAAGGCCGGCATCGCCACGCTTGCGTTCTCGATCGACCCGGTGCTCGGCCGGCCGGGCGCCTGCAAGACGACGGTCTGCTGGTCGACGCTGGTCGACGGGCTGGCCTACGACCGCGCCGACGACACGATCTGGTACAAGCCCGACGCCTCCAACCGTATCTACCACTACCTGTTACAGGGCGACGTGCTCGGCAAAGCCGTCCTCGCCCCGACCCCGTATGTCGACACCGACATCGCGCCCAACGACCTGGCTTCGCAGTGCGGCTTCAACTACCCGAGCTGGGTCGTGGTCGGTGGAGCTGACCTCTTCGTCGGCGCCGACAAATGCCAGTACTACTTCGAGTTCACCAAGGCCGGGACCAAGGTGGGGTGGGCCGCGTACAACACGCGCGGGACACCCGACGGGGACGCCGAGTGCGACAACCTGAGCTACACGGTGTCCGTGTTCTGGGCGCGCGACGTCAACGACGGGCACATTCGAGCCTTCGAGCAGTCCGCGGCGGCGGCCTGTGTCTACGGCGGGGGATGAGCTGACCTAGCACATATATAAAGGACGGGCGGCCCGTGCCCGGCCTGTCCTTTACGAGAACTTACATCCCTTAACCACTTAAGCTCAGGGATCGGGCCGATTCCCCGTTACCTCTTACGGAGTTGCGCTCAATCGTCGAATTCAAAGGGGTAACTCGAGCGTACGGCTCAAGGCTGGCGCTCGATGACGTCCACCTGGCGTTGGAGCCAGGTGAGCTGTCGTTTCTCGTCGGGCCGAGCGGCGCGGGCAAGACCACTCTGCTGAAGCTGATCAATCGCGAGATTCGTCCGACATCGGGCGAGGTCTGGGTCGACGGCATCGCCGCTCACTCTCTGAAGGCGTCACACGTTGCCGACGTGCGCAAGCGCGTTGGAGTCGTCTTCCAGGACTACAAGCTCCTGCCGCGGCTAACCGCGATGGAGAACGTGGCCCTCGCTCTCCAGGTGAGCGACCTGCGGGTCTCCGACGAGGAGGCCTCGGATCGGGCGCTCGATGCGCTGGAGGCTGTGGGCCTCGGCGATCGCGGGAAGGCATTCCCCCATCAGCTTTCAGGCGGGCAGCAGCAGCGCGTCGCCGTGGCTCGTGCGGTGGTTGCGCAGCCGCCGCTCCTGATCGCGGACGAGCCCACGGGCAACCTCGACATCGATACGTCGTGGGAGATGATGGACCTCTTCGGGGACATCGCCGCTTTCGGCACGGCAGTGCTTATCGCCACCCACAACGTCGAGATCGTGAGGCGCCTTCAGCGCCGAGTCCTGACGCTCGTTCAGGGCCGCCTGGTGCGCGACCAGCCGGCAGGCCGTACCGGGAGGCTGGCATGGCTGGCGTCGTCTTGAGAGGAAGGTTCCCGCGGCGGCGGATGGTGCAGGTCGTCGCCACCAACGTCTTCCGCTACATATTCCGCGGCGCTGCGCGCAACTGGGTCCGGAACATGGGTAGCACGGCGCCCGCGCTCGGGTCGATGACCCTTCTTCTGTTTCTGTCGGGAGTCATCGGCCTGAGCGGACTCGCTCTCTACAACCTGGAACAGGTTGAAGCCGGCCAGGCGTCGGTGCTGCATGTGTACGTCCGCGACAACGCCGCCTCAGCTGACGTCGACGCGCTGTGGGACCGGCTTGCGCAGGACCCGCGAGTCGCAAGCGTCGCCTTTACGACAAGGGCGGAGGCTCTGAAGCGAGCTCAGCGCATCCCGGGCCTTCCGCAGCTCGCCGACGCCAGTGAGAGCAACCCGTTCCCGGCCAGCCTCGATGTGCAGGTGAAGAAGATCGACGACGTGGCGGCGATCGACGTCCTCGTCCGCAATGACATCGCCGTCGATACCTCGTATCCCACGTCCTACGACCAGGGCGCGTACCAACGCATCCAGGCGGTGCTCTTCGGCGTCGCCGTGGCGGGTCTCGCGTTTCTCGCCCTGCTCGCGTTCGTGGCTGTCACCGTGACCGTCAACAGCATCCGCGCGGCGATTCACTCGCGGCGGGACGAGGTCGCGATCATGCAGCTGGTGGGCGCGCCGCGATGGATGGTCCGCGGTCCGTTCGTCGTTGAAGGCGCCATCACGGGCGGCCTCGCCGGCGTCGTCGGCGGCGCCGTCACTTTCGGGCTGGCCATGACGGGGATGGCGGCGGGATCGTCCTCGTTCGCGCAGTTCGCGCCGGGGATCACGGTCACCGTCGCGGCGCTGGCGGCCGGGATCGTGTTCGCCGCCGGCCTCGGCCTTGGCTCGGGGTCGTCGCTGGTCAGCCTGCGGAGGCACCTCGAATCGTGAGAGGACTCATCCTATCGCTCGCGCTGGCCCTCGCGTTCGTCGCGCTCGCTGCCGGGCCGTTCGGGGCCACCGCCGATACGTCGCCGACGGATCCCCAGCAGCAGCAGGCGCTCATCGACCAGATCCGCGCCCAGCTCGGGAGCAACCTCGCCGACGCGCTGGCCGCCCAGCAGCAGCTGAAGACCTCGCTCCAGGACAACGCGGCGCAGCAGCAGGCGGTGCAGGCGAAGATCGCCGAGGTTCAGAAGAAGATCGCCGACCTCGACGTTGAGATCGCGGATGCTCAGCGCCGCGAGGCGATCCTCGCGCACCGGATCGACGCCGAGCGCAAGCAGCTCCGCCAACTGGCGCGCGCCATCTACACCGCGCCAACGTCGGTCCTGGTCGTGCTCGGAGAAGCGCAGAGCCTGAGCGACCTGCTCACCCGGATTGCCGATCTCAACGTCGCGGGCGCGCGGGCGACTGAGTTGAAGGGCACGCTTGTGCTCGACCTCAACCAGCTCCAGGCAGAGCGCGAGAAAGAGCAGGCCGCTCGCGACGAGCAGATCAAGCAGCGCGAACAGCTCGATTCGCAGCTGTCGCAGCTGAAGGCCCTGCAGGCGCAGCAGGAGCAGTCGATGGCCGACCTGCAGGTGAAGATCAATCAGACCCAGACCGAGCTCTACCTGCTGAGCCGCCAGTCGGCGCAGCTGGCGCAGCAGGTCACGGACATGCTCCAGCAGCAGCAGGACGTGATCATCGCCGCGGCAATGCAGGCGGTGTGGACGCAGGTGCAGCTGTGGTCGCAATCGAACAGCGTCGGCCAGATCCCAACCAGCGCCGGACACTCCACCCAGTACCGCTTCATCTGGCCGGAGCCGCAGGCGCACATCTCGCAGCCCTTCGGGCCGAGCTCATTCTGGTTCGAGCCGCCATACGGCGGCTACCCGCACTTCCACACCGGCATCGACATGGTCGAACCTTTCGGCTCGCCTGTTTACGCAGCCGATGACGGCGTCGTGGCGCTGGTCGGGAGCTCGAGCAGCGGTTACGGCAACTACGTCGTCATCGCCCACTCAGGTGGTCTGGACACTCTCTACGGCCACCTTTCGACGGCGCTAGTCAAGCTGGGAGACAGGGTGGCGCAGGGACAGCCGGTCGGGCTCGAGGGATCGTCAGGAAACTCGACCGGCGCGCACCTGCACTTCGAGCTGCGCATCAACCAGAGGCCGGTGGACCCGACGCCCTACCTGCCGCCCGGCGCTCCTTCGAGCTTCAAGGGCTAGATCATCCGAACCCTTCGCCGCGGTTGTGGGCGTCGAACGGGCGCATAAATACGGAGGGCTGGAACTGAATGAACGCCGGACCAACTACAGTCCCGCCTCCCAACGTATTGAAGGCTGGACCCAGAGCCGAAGCCGTCGCGTTCATCGTCGATGACTGAGTTGTATCGCTCCAGCTGCCGGTGTTCAGCCGGTGGATCAGTGTCGTGAACGCAGCTACGGTTTCGGCGGGAGTGAAGGCGCAGTGCCCCGCCCGGTGCACGAAGGTCTGTCGCAACAGGTCGGAGTTGCCCCGCGAGGCGACCACGCTGCTGTAGGCCTGCTCGTCCTGGGGCAGCACCAGGCCGTCGCCGGTCGTGTGCATCGTCAGCACGGGCGATTCGATCACGCCGTTGTAGGTGATGTACCGGCTCAGGTACTGGAGCGCGTTTGGTTGGGCGGATATACGGGGCGCTGCAGCCAGCTTGTCGAGGTCGGCCTGCAGGTCGAGTCCCGCTGCGCTGTAAAGGGCCACGACCTCGTCCTTGTTGATCGATTCGTTGAACTGCATCCGGTAGTCCACACCTGCGTTCCACGACGGGTTGCCGCCGGCGTGCATCTCGAGGTCGGCCCGCAGCGCGAAGAGGAACGGGAAGTCGACGTTCGCGTCCCACTTGAACTGGTTCAGTTCCCTGGCAGCGAAGTCGGTTGGCGCTGGTTCGGCAGACCCGGTGGTGAACCAACCCGGTGTATCGCCTATGGCCGCCACGAGCGCGAGCCGGGCGCGGCCCTGCGGAGTGGCTTGCTCCTGAGCCGCAACGAATTCAGCGAGTTGAAAGTTGCTGCCCGCCCCGAAGCCTGTGTTGGTGATGTTCACCAGCTGTAGGCTCGCTGCTGCCGGCTCGGGCGCCAGCGTCTTGAACGCGAACTCGGCGTCCAACCCCTGGTTCCACACGCCGACTCCGCCGGCCACCACGCCGCACATCGGGATGGCTCCGGCGAACCTTTCTGGATTGCGCTGGATGAGGCCGGCGGTGATCATGCCGCCGAGCGAGTGTCCCCACGCGATGGTGCGAACCGGCTTGCCGTGCTCGGCCGTGAAGTGATCGAGCAGTGCGATCTGGTCGTGGAGGGCTGCCTGCACCGCCCAGCCGTTGACGCTGTAAGACGACCCAGCGATCGCGTAGCCGTTGCCGAGCAACCAGGCGCCGGTCGCCGGATCGCCGACGTCAACGGCCGTAAGAGGATGGCCCGGCGTCACATAACCATGGCTGTAGAGGACGAGGGTTCCGTTCCATGTCGCCGGCATCTGGATCAGGAAGTTGGCGCCATCGATGGTTCCCGTTTCAGGTGGAGGATTCGCCGCACCAGCTGTTACGGAGCTGGCCACCACTGCCACGGCCGTGGCCAGCATCACGAGAAACGCTTTATGGGACCGTCTCATCTCAACCCCCAGTACTCAACCGGCGGACGCGCTTCTCCCGCATGCTAACTCTTGCCGAAATGAATGCAAGTTCCGACTTGAGCGGCATCAGGGCCCTCACGTTCGACGTCTTCGGCACGGCGGTCGACTGGCGAACCGGGGTGGCCGCCGAGGCGCGCCGCGTCGGCGATTCGCGAGGCGTCACTGGCGACTGGGAGCGCCTGGCGGATGAATGGCGCGGGCTGTATGGGCCATCGATGGATCGGGTGCGACGCGGCGAGCTGCCGTGGACGAACTTCGATCGGCTGCACCGGATGTCGCTCGATCAAGTTCTACAAAACGTCGATGTCGAAGGCTTCGACGATGCCGCTCGAGAGGAGCTCACGCTGGCCTGGGAGCGGCTGCCCGCCTGGCCTGACGCCGCGCCAGGTTTGTCGCGGCTGGCGAAGCGCTTCACCGTTTCGACCCTGTCGAACGGCAATCGATCCCAGCAGACGGCGCTGGTCCGATTCGCCGGATTACCCTTCCAGCGCTTGCTTTCAGCGGAGGACTTTCGCCACTACAAGCCGGACCCTGAGGTCTACCTCGGCGCCGCGTCTGCTTTGGGGCTCGAGGCACACCAGGTGATGATGGTTGCGGCGCACAAGGGCGACCTGCGTGCCGCCCAGGCCGCCGGCTTACGGGCGGCCTTCGTCGAGCGGCCGCTCGAAAAGGGACCGGGCGGAGGCGCGGACTTGCTTCCTGATCCACCTGCCGACGTCCAGGCACACGACTTCGTCGACCTCGCGGAAAAATTGGGCTGCTGAGCGTGCATAAGGTCGCGCTGCTCACTCGCGAGTACCCACCCGACGTGTACGGGGGCGCGGGAATTCACGTCGAGTATCTCGCGCGCGAGCTCCGCCACCTCGCCGACGTCTCCGTCCACTGCTGGGGAGCGCCTCGAGACGAGCCTGGCGTAACCGCCCATCAGCCATGGAGCGAGCTGTCGGAGCCCAAGCCCGAGTCGACCGCGCTCCAGGCGATGTCGATCAACCTGGCCATGGCTGCCGCCGTCAAGGGCGTCGACCTCGTGCACAGCCACACCTGGTACGCAAACTTCGGCGGTCACCTGTCGAAGCTCGCCTGGTCGGTTCCCCACGTCGTGACCACGCACAGCCTCGAGCCGCTCCGGCCCTGGAAGGCCGAACAGCTCGGAGGCGGCTATGCGATTTCCAGATTCTGCGAGCAGACGGCGATCGAATCGGCGGACGCGGTGATCGCCGTGTCACAGGGCATGCGCGAGGACGTGCTCACCTGCTACCCGAAAGTCAGCCGCGATCGCGTCCACGTGATCCACAACGGGATAGACGCTGAGGTCTACAAGCCGACCCCCTCTGACCCTGCGTTGAAGAAGCTGGGCGTCGATCCCGAGGTGCCGTTCGCGCTTTTCGCTGGAAGAGTCACGCGCCAGAAAGGTCTGCATCTGCTCCTGGCGGCAGCCCACCGGATCGACCCCCGCTACCAGCTCGTGATCGTCGCCAGCTCTCCAGACACGCCCGAGATCGGCGCTGAGGTGGCCGCGCTAGCCGAACGAGTGCGAGCCGAGCGGGGGAACCTGGTCTGGATCGGCCGCTTCATACCGCTCGAAGACCTGATCCACCTCTACACCGGCGCGGCGGTGTTCGTCTGTCCGTCCGTGTATGAGCCGTTCGGCCTCGTCAACCTGGAGGCGATGGCCTGTGAAACGGCGGTCGTCGCTTCGCGCGTCGGCGGGATCCCGGAGATCGTGGTCGAGGGCGAGACGGGCTACCTGATCGACTACGAGCCAGAGCATCTCGAAGCCTTCACCGACTCGCTGGCAGCCCGGGTCGAGGAAGTGCTGTCACACCACGACCTCGCCACCAGGATGGGGAAGGCCGGCCGCGCAAGGGTGCTGCGACATTTCGGCTGGCCGGCGATCGCCGCCCGCACCATCGAGCTGTACGACTCGCTCCTGTAAGCGGCATGCGGGATCTGGGGTTCAACGTCCGGCTGCTTTCGGCGGGTCCGTTCGTGACCATGATCGACCGCTTTGCCGTTGCGCCCGTCCTGATCCCGATCGCGCTCGAGTTCCGCGCCCCGCTGGGAACCGTGGCCATTGCGGCCACCGCGTATTACCTCGCGTACGGGTTGGCGCAGCCCTTCTGGGGCTTCGCGTCCGACCGTGCCGGCCGCATCCGCATCATCCGGATCAGCCTCGGCGCCACCTCGGCGGCGTGTGCTCTCTCAGCACTTGCTCCCAACCTGGATCTTCTTATCGCCGCGCGGATCATCGCCGGCGCGTCGGTCTGCGCCATCCTCCCGACCGCGCTCGTCTATGTGGGCGACATGATTCCTTTCAAGTCCCGCCATGCGGTCATCGCCGACTTGCTGGCCGCCGTCGCGGTCGGCACCGCGGCCGGCAGCCTGAGCGCGGGGCTGTTCGCCCACTACATCAGCTGGAGGGTGACGTTCGGCATCACAGCTGTGATCGCCGCCGGGCTCGTCGTGGCGATGCGCAGCCTTCCGGAGTCGAACGCCCAGCCATCGAGGGGCGGACCGATCGCACAGCTTCGCCAGGCGCTTGTGCGTCCGTGGGCGCGGTTTCTGATCCTGTTCGCGATCCCCGAGGGCGCGATGGTGCTGGGCTTTCTCGTCTACTTCGCACCCGCGCTCGAGGCGACGGGCGCGAACCCCGCCGTGGCGGGCCTGGTTGTCGCCACCTATGGCGGCGCGGTCCTCGCGGGCACGCGGGTGGTCAAGCGCATCGCCCCGCGAGCTCCCGCCTGGGTGCCGATCGGAATCGGCGGCGCGATGGCGGTCGCGGGCTACCTGGCCGCCGCCATCGACCAGCACGTCGTCGCCATCCTTCTCGCGAGCGTCCTGATCGGCGGCTGCTACGCGATCTTCCACTCGACGATGCAGGCCTGGGCGACTGAGATCGCGCCCGAGGTGCGTGGCACGGCGGCGGCCCTTTTTGTGACGAGCGCGTTCACCGGGGGAGCGATCGGAACGGGGCTCGCGGCCGCCGTCGCCCAGGCGCATCAGTACGGAGTCCTCTTCCTAGCCGGGGCTGCGCTCAGCGTTCCGGTCGTGATCACGGCGGCGGTCGCCCGATCCCGCTATCCCGGCTCCACGGGGGCCGACCCGATCGAGGAACTGGCCGGTTCGTAAGCGGCGGATTAAGATTCGACTTGACGCCGGCTGATCAACATCGCGAGGTGAGGACAGTGCGCAAGTTGGTTTTGCTCGCTGTGGCCGTGGCCCTTGTTGCCTGTGGAGGCGGCGGGACCCCGACCGGGCCATCGACTGGCTCGACGATCATCCTTGGAGCGCCGCTCGGGCTCACCGGGTCCCTGGTCAAGGAGTCCAACCTCACGCAGCAGGGTTACAGCCTGTGGCTCGACTGGATCAACACTCGCGGGGGGATACTCGTCAACGGCGTCAAGCACCCGGTCGTGATCAAGTACTACGACGACACCAGCAGCGCGAACCAGTCAGCTGTCCTGATGCAAAAGCTCATCACTGAAGACAAGGCGAACTTTCTACTCGGCCCGTATGGGAGCGCCGCCACCGCGACCGACGCCGCCGTCGCCGAGCAGAACCAGATCCCGATGGTCGAGGCCAACGGGGCTGCTCAGTCGATCTTCAACCAGGGCTACAAGTACACGTTCGGCGTCCTCAGCCCCGCCAACAAGTACCTCGAGGGCGTGATCGACATGGCGGCGACGCTGAATCCGAAGCCGGCGACCGTCGCGATGCTCAGCGCCGACGACAACTTCAGCCTCGAGGTGGCGAACGCGATCAACGACTATGCGCCCACCAAAGGCATGAGCGTGGTCCTCTTCAAGAAGTACAAGAATGGCGCCACCAACCTCACCGCCGAGGTGCAGGCGGCGAAGGCCGCGAACGCTGACATTGTCCTCAACTCAGGCCACCTGACCGAGGCCATCGCCATCAACAAGGCGGCCAAAGATCTTCGCCTACTCCGTCGGTCCGTCGACGCCGGACTTTATCGCCGCTCTCGGCAAGGACGCCAACTTCGTCTTCGACGGCTCACAGTGGACGCCGCAGGTCAAATACGCGCCGGCCTTCTACCTGAGCGAATCCGACTACGTCGCCGCCTACAAGGCGAAGTTCCCGGGCCTGGGCGATCCCGATTACCACGTCGCCGAGTCGACGGCCGCGTGTCTTGCCCTACAACGCGCCATCGAGAATGCCGGCTCGCTGGATCCCAAGAAGGTTCGCGACGCGCTCGCGGCGCTAGACGTAACAGTGTTCTTCGGCGAGATCAAGTTCGACTCTCGCGGGATCAACATCTACAAGCCGATGGTCGTCGAGCAGATCCAGAACGGCGTCCACCACACCGTCTTCCCGGCCGACGTAGCCGACGCCCAGCCGCAGTACCCGACGCCCTCCTGGGACCAGCGCTGATCGAGGCCGCCTAGCCACGGCCGACTTCGTCCAGCTGGTCGTCCTCGGCCTGCTGGCCGGAGGCGTTTACGTCGCGGTGGGCGTCGGCTTCGGCCTGGTGTGGGGCGTCCTCAACATCGTCAACCTCGCCCACGGTGCGCTCGTGATCGTCGGCGGCTACATCACCTGGCAACTGTTCACCGCCCTGCACCTGGACCCGTTCCTGACCTTGCCGGTGGACGCAGTGGCGCTGTTCGTGCTCGGTTACACGATGCAGCGTGGAGTGATCAACCGGATCATCCGGGCTCCGCTGCTCTTCACGTTTCTGCTCACGTTCGGTTTGAACCTCATCATCGTCAACGTCCTGCTGCTCATCTTCGGGTCTGACTTCCGTTCGGTAACGCCGTCTTATTCAGGCCAGGGTCTGGAGCTCGGCAAGGTGGTCATCCCCTACGTCCCGCTGATCTCGCTCGGAGTCGCGATCCTGCTCTCCGCGGCCCTCGCGTTCATCCTGAACCGGACCCGCATCGGGCTGGCGATCAACGCCATCGCTGCTGACCGTGACGCCGCCCAGCTGGTGGGCATCGACCTGCGCCACGCATACGCCGTCACATATGGGCTCGGCGCTGCCTGCGCCGGCGTCGCCGGCGGCCTGATCGCTCTGATCCAGGCGATTACGCCGACCGCGGGCGAGCCGTACACATTGCAAGCGTTCGTGGTCGTGATCCTGGGCGGGCTGGGGAGGGTCAGCGCGACCGTGATCGGCGGGCTGGCCTTCGGGCTGGTCGAGGCTTTCGGGCAGTCGATACCCGGCTCGGGATCGGTCTTCGCCAACGCGATCGCGTTCGGGCTCCTGGTCCTGGTGCTCGTGACACGGCCGCAAGGCTTGATGGGCCGGCTGCGGTGATGGTGAAAGGCGACTCGAACCGGCGCTGGCGGCGGATCTTTCTGATCCTCGCCGCGGTTATCGGGGCGTACGCGCTGCTTGCTCCTCTGACTTCGCTCGACGCCGCCCAATCGGCCAACATCCCGCTTCTCGCGGACCGGCTCTGGTTCCGCCTGGCGACGATCATCGCCATGTTCATCGTCATGGCGACCGCCTGGAACATCATCGGCGGCATCACGGGCTACGCCGCCTTCGGCAACGTGGCGTTCTTCGGCATCGGCGCGTACACGACCGGAATGCTCATCGCGAAAGCGAAGTGGCCCTTCCTGGCCGCGCTTCCGTTGGCGCCACTCGTCGCCGGCGCGTTCGCGGCCCTCGTCGGCCTTCCCCTGCTCAGGCTGCGCGGGCACTACTTCGCCGTGGCGAGCCTGGGGGTGGGGGTGGCGGTGGGCGAGCTGGTGCAGAACATCGACTACCACGGGCAGGCGGTGTTCGGAGGAGCGAGCGGACTTTTTCTGCCCATCTACTCGATCGACAACCGCGGCCTCTTTTTCTTTTATCTGATGCTGGCGGCTGCCGCCGCCGGGATCGCCGTGACCTGGTGGGTGCTGCGCAGCAAGTTCGGCTACGGCCTGATCGCCATCCGCGAGAACGAGGAGGCGGCCGCGGTCCTCGGCGTCAACACCACCGCCTACAAGGTGGCCGCCTTTTCGCTCGCAGCTGCACTGACCGGCCTCGCGGGCGGGATCTTCTCCCAGTGGAACGTGTTCATCAACCAGGACAACACATTCCCGATCGAATACAACGTCCAGATGATCTTGATGGCGCTGTTGGGCGGGACCGGCACGGTGTTCGGGCCGGCCGCCGGCGCGGTCCTTTTGCAGCTGCTGATCCAGTTTCTCGGCGGCACCCTGCCAATCTCATTCGAGCTTCCGTTCGTGTCCGAGACGGCGCGCCCGATCGTCGCGCAGATCATCCTTGGTCTCCTCCTGGTCGGCGTTGTGATCTTCGTGCCGCGCGGCATCATCGACTTCTTCGGCGGCCGCACACGGCTGAGCCTGGGCTACCTCCGGCGGTCGCTGCGCGAAACCTCGCTTTGAGCGCCGCAGCCGCGCAGCTCGAGCTGCGGAGTGTCACCAAGCGCTTCGGAGGTGTCGCCGCGGTCGACGGTGTGTCGTTCGAGGTCGGCGCCGGCGACATCATCGGCATCATCGGCCCCAACGGGGCCGGCAAGACGACGCTCCTCAACTGCATCAGCGGCGTGTATCGGCTCGACGGAGGCGACATTCGCTGGGAGGGCCATTCGATCGCCGGCATGCCGCCGTTCCGGATCGCCCGGCTCGGCATCGGACGCACCTTCCAGATCGTGCGCCCGTTCGGCTCGATGACCGTGCGGGAGAACGCAGCCATCGGCGCGCTGTTCGGCAGAGAAGACGCGCGCCGCGGCCCGAAAGAGGCCTTCGAGGCGGCGGACGGAGTTTTGGAGCTGGTCGGGCTCGCCGCGAAGGCGGCCCTTCCCGTTTCGGCACTCACGATCCCGGACCGCAAGCGGCTCGAGGTGGCGCGGGCGGTGGCGACCAGGCCGCACCTCCTGCTGCTCGACGAGGTGATGGCCGGCCTCAACAACGTGGAGATCGATGAAGCGCTTGAGATGGTGCGCGCGGTCCATGCGACGGGCGTGACCGTGCTCTTGATCGAGCACGTCATGCGCGTGATCATCGGGGTCTGCCGCCGGGCGGTTGTCCTGGAAGGCGGCCGGGTCCTTGCCCAGGGCGAACCGGAGGTCGTGCTGCGAGATGAGCGCGTGATCCAGGCCTATCTCGGCGAGCGCTATGCGAAACGCCTCAAAGCCTGAGCCGCTGCTCCAGGTCCGCGGCCTGACGGCGGGTTTCGGCGCCGGACCGGTCCTCTTTGGCATCGACCTCGACGTCGGCCATGCGGAGCTGGTCGCCCTCGTCGGCGCCAACGGCGCGGGCAAGTCGACATTGCTCGGCGCCATGAGCGGCCTGATCCGAGCCACCGCGGGGACCATCACGCTCGGCGGGGAGGACGTCACGCACGCTCGCCCGGAAGCCCTGGTCCGCAAAGGCATCGCCCACGTGCCGCAGGGCCGGCGTTTGTTTGGAACGATGTCGGTCGAGAAGAACCTGCTCCTCGGCGCCTACCTGCGGCACGATCGCGAGGTCCGCGACGACCTCAAGCGCGTGCTCGGTCACTTCCCGGCGCTGGCGGACAAGCTCTCCCGCGATGCGGGCACGCTGTCTGGCGGGGAGCAGCAGATGGTCGCGCTCGGGCGCGGCCTCATGGCCCGTCCGAAGCTGCTGATGGTCGACGAGCTGTCGCTCGGCCTCGCCCCGAAGGTCGTCGACCATTTGATCGAGGTCGTGCAGCAGATCAATCGTGAAGGCACCGCGCTGATCCTCGTCGAACAAGACGTGCTCGTTGCACTGGATGCCGCGAGTCGCGCATACGTGCTCGAGAACGGACGGGTCGTGTTGAGCGGCGCCGCCGCCGAGGTCAAGGAGGATCCGGGCGTTCGCCGTGCGTACCTCGGCCTGTGACAACGCCTACATTTGGGCTCGTGCTCAAGGTCGCGGTTGCGCTTCCGGCGATGACCGGCGAGGTGGGGGAGTACCTGGCGGACGTGGCCGCGCTCGAAGCGGCGGGTGCAGAAGCAATCTGGGTGGATGACACGGCTGTCGAACCCTGGGTGATGCTGGGCGCGCTGGCGGCGTTGACGCATCGGGTCGGCCTGGTCTGCAAGCTCACCTCGCCGGACAGATGGCCGGCCGCGCAGCTTGGCGGTGCCGCGGCCACGCTCCAGGCACTCAGCCGCGGCCGGTTCGCGGTCGGGCTGCCTCCAGATAGCGTGCTCGAGGACCAGCTTGCGGCGCTGCGCGCGACCGGCGTGAGAATCTTCAGGAGCGACGCTGGTGGTGCGTTCGACGATGGCGAAGGGAGATGGGCCGCCATCGCTGCGCCGCCTGATCGCGAAGCCTGGAACGCAACAATTGGCGCCTACGATTCGGCCGGCGCGGCGGGCGTGATCGTGCCGTGGAACGATCGCCTCATCGATCTTCTCCGCAATCCTGAGCCCGACGATCGAAGTGATCTCCTGGTCTCCACCGGCTGAAACTTGACACAGATCCGGGCCTGAGATAGCTTCAGGCTGCTTCCGTTGGTGGTTAGGAGGCGGGCTGCTATACCGACAGTCACACGTCGGGATTTCTTAAAGGCTGGAATGGCCGGCGCCGGTGCCCTGGCGGCCACCGGCCTCGGCTTCGACGTCGCTGTCGCCGAATCCACCAAGGTCAAGCAAAACCTGCGCATCGCGGGGGCGAAGGAATCGCATTCCGTCTGCCCTTACTGCGCGGTCGGCTGCTCGCTGGTCGCCTACACGCGCCAGAACAGCGACGGCAGCGTGCAGCTCCTGCAGATCGAGGGCGATCCCGACAGCCCGGTCAACGAAGGCCGTCTCTGCCCGAAGGGCGCGACCGCGATGCAGCTGGCGACCTCGCCTCGGCGCGTGGAGTCGCCGCAGTACCGCGCCGCGGGCGCGAGGGGCTGGAAGAGCGTGTCATGGGATTTTGTGATGAACAAGATCGCCCAGAACGTGAAGGCGTCACGGGACGCCACTTTCGTGGGCACGGATGCAAGCGGCAACACCGTCAACCGCACCGAAGGCATCGCCTTCGCGGGAGGCGCCGCATTCAGCTCGGAGGAGGGCTACTTCGCCACCAAGCTGATGCGCGGCCTGGGACTGGTGCATCTAGAGCAGCAAGCCAGGGTTTGACACGGCCCCACGGTGGTCAGTTTGGCCGCCACATTCGGGAGGGGAGCGATGACAAACCACTGGCGCGACATCAAGAACGCTGACCTGATCCTGATCAACGGCGCCAACCCGGCCGAAGCACATCCCGTGGGCTTCCAGTGGTTCATGCGGGCGAAGCTCGATCGCGGGGCAAAGATCATCCACGCGGATCCGCGCTTCACGCGAACCTCAGCCGTCGCCGACATGTACCTGCGCATCCGTACCGGCAGCGACGTGGCGTACTTCGGCGGCCTGATCAACCACATCCTGCAGAACAACCTGTACCAAGCCGACTACGTGCGGAATTACACGAACGCATCGTTCATCGTCAAGCAGGGATTCGGTTTCACGGACGGGCTCTTCTCCGGGTACAGCGCACCGAAGCGGACGTACGACATCAGCAGCTGGAGCTACGAGACCGGCGCCGGCGGGTTCGCGAATCGCGACATGACACTGCAGCACGAGCGGTCGGTGTTCCAGCTCATGAAGGCCCACTACTCGCGCTACACGCCAGACGTCGTCTCCAGCATCACCGGGATCCCGGTCGACCAGTTCAACAAGGTGGCGGACCTGGTCGGCCAGATGGGCAAGCCCGACAAGGTGATGACCATCGTCTACGCGGTGGGCCTGACCCATCACACGACCGGAGGACAGCTCATCCGATCAGGCGCGGTGCTGCAGCTGCTGCTCGGCAGCATCGGGCGACCCGGTGGGGGCATGAACGCGGAGCGCGGCCACGCCAACATCCAGGGCAACACCGACCATGCGATCTCGTGGGAGCTGCTGCCCGGGTACATGAGGATCCCCGCGCCGGGCCAGAAGACGGTCGATGATTACGTGGCTCAGAGCGCCTCCAAGAAGTCGGATCCAAACTCATGGAACTTCTTCGGCACCAACTACCGGAAGTTCATGGTCAGCCTGCTCAAGGGTTGGTATGGATCCGCGGCGACCAAGGCCAACGAGTTCGCCTTCGACTACGTGCCCAAGCCCGGCCAGAACGCATCCTGGATGTCTATCTACGACCAGGCGCTCAAGGGCAAGATGGAGGGCGTAATCCTGTCGGGGATGACGGCCGCGAGCATCGGGCCGGACGCCAACCAGGTCCAGCAGGCGCTCACGAACCTCAAGTGGTTGGTGGTGATGGACCCTCTGCCGACGACCAGCTCAGAGTTCTGGCACGCTCCTGGGATCGATCCCACGCAGGTCAAGACCGAGGTCTTCCTGCTCCCGACCACGCACTGGATCGAGAAGGATGGCTCGTTCACCAACAGCGGCCGCTGGGCTCAATGGAAGGACCAGGTCATTCCGCCGCAAGGCCAGGCGCGGCACGACCACTGGGTCTTGAGCGACATCTTCAATCGCGTGAAAGGGATGTACCAGCAGCAGGGCGGCAAGTTTCCGGACCCCATCATGGCCCTTACGCTCGATTACAAAGACCCGCTGAAGCCGGAGCTGGACGAGATCGCCAAGGAGATCAACGGCAAGGACCTGTCGACGGGCAAGCAGATGACGTCTTTCGCCAATTTGAAGGACGACGGGACGACCACGGCCGGCGACTGGATCTACACCGGCAGCTACCTCGACACCGGCAACCTGATGAAGCGCCGGGACGGCATCCAGGATCCCAAGACCAACGACCCGACCGGGATGGGTTTTTATCCCGGCTGGGCCTGGAGCTGGCCGCTGAACCGCCGCGTGCTCTACAACCGCGCTTCGGCCGACCTCGACGGCAAAGCGTGGGATCCGACACGGCCCGGCATCACGTGGAACGGGACCAAGTGGGTGGGCGACGTGCCCGACTACCCGGCGACGATGAACCCGCACGATCCAAATGCGTACCTGCCGTTCATCATGAACGGCGAAGGCGTGGGCCGGCTGTTCAGCAACGGCATGGTCGACGGTCCGTTCCCCGAGCACTACGAACCGGTTGAGTCGCCGGTCGCCAACCCGCTGCACGCGACCGTGTCCGCTTCGCCCGTCGCCTTCCTGTACGACCAGGCTGCCGGGAGGCTCAACCGGTTCGGCACCGCGGCCGATTTTCCGTATATCGCCACCAGCTACCGGCTGACCGAGCACGAGCACTACGTCACCCAGCACGTCCCGCACCTGGTCCAGCTGCAGCCGGAGCCGTTCGTCGAGATCCCGTGGGAGCTGGCGCAGACGAAAGGCATCAAGACGGGCGACAAGGTCCGTGTCTCCTCGAAGCGCGGCAAGGTCGAGGTGCTGGCGATGGTGACGAAGCGGCTCGGCCCGATGACCGTCGCCGGCCAGACGGTGTTCCAGATCGGCATCCCCATCCACTGGGGCTACGTAGGCATTCCCGCCGACGGCGATCCGAACCACGGCCGCTACTGGCTGGCCAACGCGCTCACGCCGTTTGTCGGCGACGCCAACTCGCGCACGCCCGAGTTCAAGGCGTTCCTGGTCAACCTGGAGAAGATGTGATGGCGCAGCTCGCGATCACCGCCCCGTGGGCGGAGCGCCGCCGGCGGACCCTCGACCTGAGAGGCCGCCACGCTTTCGCGGCCGAGTTGCTCGATTTCTACGGCGCGCTTGTGGGCGTGCAGGAACGGGCGTATGAAGACGCCATCACGGCCAGGCCATCCGCGCCCGACCTGGTGAGCTACGTGGCGGAGATGGTGGTGCCGAGCGTGGTGGAGGTGAGCGCCGCGGCCGGTCCCGAGAGGCTGCGCGGCGGCGTGGCGACGCGCCTCGAGTCCACAGACGCTCGCGAGATCGTCGCCTCGTGGATTGGTGGCGAGGATCAGCCCATGGTCGATCGCTACATCGCGCGCGCATCAGTCGGCCCGGTGCTGGAGGCGCTCGGATCGGAGGTGGCGGCATCCTGCATCGGCGTCCGCGACCGGCTGCACTGTCCGTTTTGCGGAGGTGCTCCGCAGGTCAGCTACTTCGCAATGGCCGGCGAGGATCTGGCCTCTGGCGGCCGCTTCCTCAACTGCGCGCGCTGTCACGCAAGTTGGGGTTACCCGCGAATGACGTGCGCGGGATGCGGCGAGAGCTCCACGTCGCGCCTTCCGATCTTCTCGGAGGAGGGCACCACATCAGGCGAGCACGGCAGCGTCGTGCGCGGCCTCCCGGTCGGGCCCAACGGCTCGAACGGCTCCACCCCCAAAGCGATATTCCCCCACGTCCGGATCGAAGCCTGCGAAACATGCCGCCGCTATCTGCTCAACGTCGACCTTGCCACCGACCCGGCAGCGGTCCCTGTCGTCGACGAGCTCGACGCCCTGCCCCTGGACCTGTATGCCAGGGAGCGAGGGTTCACGAAAATCACTCCCAATCTGATGGGCTTCTAAAGGATGGCGGTAACCATCAAGCCCGGCGAGTCTTACGGCTTCTTCACCGACACGAGCATCTGCATCGGGTGCAAGGCGTGCGAGGTCGCTTGCAAGGAATGGAACCAGCTCCAGGGAGATACGCCGAAATTTCTTGGCGACAGCTACGACAACACGGGCCAGCTCGACGACCAGAACTGGCGCCATGTGAAGTTCATCGACGACGTACCGTCGCAATCGGTGGATGCGGGCAACGGCAAGGCATTCCTGATGATGTCCGACGTCTGCAAGCACTGCAAGCACGCGAGCTGCATGGACGTGTGTCCGACGGGGGCGATCATCCGCACCGAGTTCGACACCGTCTTCATTCAGCAGGACGTGTGCAACGGTTGCCGGAACTGCATCGCCGCCTGCCCATACAGCGTGATCGCCCTCAACCCGGCTACCGGCACCGCGCACAAGTGCACGCTCTGCTACGACCGGCTCCAGGGCGGCCTGCAGCCCGCCTGCGCCAAAGCCTGCCCCACGCAATCGATCCAGTTCGGGCCGCTGGCCGAGCTGCAGCAGGCGGCCGACGTCCGGCTTGCGGCGCTGCACTCCCAGGGCGTGACGCAGGCGCAGCTGTACGGCCGCGACGACACGGTGTACGGGGGACTGAACGCCTTCTTCCTGCTCATGGACAAGCCCGAGGTCTATGGGCTGCCGAACGCAGACAACGCGAAGCTGCCTACCCGCAACGACCTGGGCGGATATATCGGCGCGCTCGTGACGGGAGTGCTCGGCGTGATCGCGGGCATCGTCGCGTTCAGGCGGAGAGGGGCATCGTGATCTACCTAGCCGCCGAGCATTTCGTGCGAGCGCCTCAATGGACGTGGTACATCCTCGGTTACTTCTTCTTCGCCGGCCTCACGGGCGGCTCTTATGCGGTGGCGACGCTCCTCCGTTTGGTTGGAGATCCGCGCGACGAGCCGGCCGCGCGCGTCGGCTTCTATGCCAGCTTCGCGACATTGCTGGTCTGTCCCGTGCTCCTGACCACCGACCTGGGTGCGAGCTGGTGGAAGTTCTGGCACATGCTCGTCGACGTCACGCCCGGAGACCAGGGCCTCAACTTCAAGTACTGGTCGCCGATGTCGGTCGGCGTCTGGGCGCTGCTGATATTCGGCTTTTTCGTGGCCGTGTCCGCGCTGGAGGCGTTCGTGCTCGACAGGCGCTCGCGCAGCTCCGCGCCCAAAGCGCCTACCGACCCGAGCGGCTCCAGGTTCCGCACCGTCGATCCCCCCGCCCGGCCGATCGGCGGGATCGCGGGCCAGGCCTTCAACGTCATCGGCGGCGTGTTCGCTCTCTTCGTCGCGTCCTACACGGGAGTGCTGCTCAGCGTCAGCAACCAGCCGATCTGGAGCGACACCTGGATGCTCGGCGGCCTGTTCCTTGCCTCAGGTCTGAGTGGCTCGGCCGCCTTGATCGCGCTGCTGACCAGGTACCGTCCCGACGCGGCGTTCAGCCTCGGCCGCCTCCATGAGGCGGACGGGTATTTCTCGATCCTCGAGCTGGTCCTGCTGGTCGCGTTCTTCATCACGATCATCGCGGCCGGGACGGCTGGACCTACGCTGCCCTTCCTTCCTCTGTGGTTGCTTGCGCTGGTGGGTGTCGGCGCGTCACTCGTGGCGGCGAGGGGGCACATGCGCATCCGTGGACTTCCGGCCGGCGGCTCGGCGGTCGTCGCCCGCGCCGGCACGGACACCCTGATCGTCTCCATCCTCGGCCTGCTCGGGGTATTGGCGCTGCGCGCTGCGGTGATCTTCAGTGCCCAGTAACGGACCTCCAAGCCCAGAGCAGGTCCTGGGCGTTCTCTCCGCGATCCAGGATCCGGACCTGGGTCGCGACGTTGTCAGCCTTGGGATGATCAAAGATCTGGTCATCGCCGCCGACGGCCGCGTGAGCTTCACATTCGAGCTCACGACGCCGGCCTGCCCCGTGCGGGATCGATTCCAGACGATGGCGCGAAAGCTCGTCGCCGATCTTCCCGGCGTGACCGCGGTCGACCTGAAGATGACGGCCAACGTGCGCTCGGCCTTCAACGGGCGGCAGCCGAACCAGGTCCTTCCCGGAGTCAAGCAGGCGATCGCCATCGCCTCCGGAAAGGGAGGGGTCGGGAAGTCCACCGTGGCGATCAATCTGGCCTGCGCCCTCGGCATCAGCGGCGCGCGGGTCGGGCTGCTCGACGCGGACATCTACGGTCCATCCATCCCCGGGATGATGGGCGTCCAGGACCAGCCGAAGGTGATCGACCAGAAGCTGATGCCGCTCGAGGCCTTCGGCGTGAAGCTGATGTCGATCGGATTCCTGGCAGGCGCCGACAAGGCGATGGTCTGGCGCGGACCGATGGTCTCTCGCGCGATCGAGCAAATGCTCGGCGACGTCCATTGGGGCGAGCTCGACTACCTGATCATCGACCTTCCACCGGGCACCGGCGACGCCTCCTTGACTCTCGCCCAGGCGGTGCCGCTGGCCGGTGTCGCGATCGTGTGCACGCCGCAGGCGGCCGCGCTCGGCATCGCGGTCAAGGCTCTGCAGATGTTCCGGGGCCTGAACGTGACTCCATTGGGCCTGGTCGAGAACATGAGCTGGTTCGTGTGCGGCCGCTGCAGCGAGGAACACTTCATATTCGACCACGGCGGAGCTGAGCGAGCGGCCCGGCGCCTGGGCGTCCCTTACCTCGGCGGCATCCCGCTGGAGAAGGTGATTCGCGAGGAGGCCGACGCCGGTACGCCGGTGGTCATGTCCCGACCCGACACCGCGGGCGCGAAAGCGTTCCGCGACGTCGCGTCGGCGGTGGCCGCCCGAGTGTCGGTGCAGAGCTTCCGGCAGCTGCCCGTCATCAGGGTTAGCTAGACCGGGGCGGGGTACTCCTTCTCGAGCTCCTGCCTGACCTCGAGGATGAACGCCGCCACGGTCGCGTCGTCGACCTCAGCGCCCGCCGCGCGAAGTCGCTCCGTCGCGACACCCGCCATGTAGCAGGACAGAGGCGCGAAGCGCCGCTCTTGCGTCCGGGCCGCCACCCGGGCCAGGTCCAGGAGCTCCAGCGCCACCTTCGCGTCGAGCGAAGGTGCCTCGATTCGGGCCGACCGCCGCCCCGCCGCCGCCACCCATCGCTCGCCCAGGTCGTCGAAGAATCGATTCATGCGTCACCTATAACACGCCGCGCAATTCGTTTCTTGACATCGGGCCGGCTCGGAGAGACGGTAGAGCAAGCGCCAGCCGAACCAGAACGTGGGGGTACTCAGATGACACTGAGATGGATCTTGCGAGCTGCCGCCGTGGTCGCCGTCCTCGGATTGACGGTCGCGGCTACGAGCGCCGATGAAGCGACCCTGTCGATGCACGCGAAGCTGAGCGGCTTCCAGGAGGTCACGCCGAAGCTCAGCCCGAGCACCGGCCACTTCGAGGCCACGGTGACCGGGTTGACGCTCTCCTACACGCTCACCTACACGAAGCTGTCCAGCCCGGCCTTCATGGCCCACATCCACTTCGGCCAGCCGGCGGTCAACGGCGGCATCTTCCTCTGGTTGTGTGGGTCTACTAGCGCGCCCGGCCCCGCCGGGACGCCCACCTGTCCCCCCGACGGTGGCACGGTCTCGAGAAGCGTTACCGCCTCGGATATTGTGGCGCCCGTGCCAACCCAGAACCTGGCTGCCGGCGACTTCGCGGGAGCGCTGGCCATCATCGCCGCCGGCGACGCCTACGTGAACATCCACACGAGCAACTTTCCGGGCGGGGAGATCCGCGGTGCCGTGAGGTCGGAGGGAGACTGATCTCTTAGAGAAATCCAAGGGCGGCGGGCGTCAATCGTCCGCCGCCCCGGTTCCGACAAGCCATCTCCGATACAGCTCGGCCGACTTGCGCACGACATCCTTCGCGTTCCGGGCGACGACGCTGTCCCACCAAGCGCCATAGATCCGGTCGTACTCGAGGCCTTCGATCGCTCTCACCAACCCGTCGAGGAGACGCTCGGGAAGCGGCAGGAGCATGGGATAGCTGCGCATGAAGCTGACTCTCGGATCTCGGCCGGGAAGCACGTAGATGATGTCGCCGGTGAGCAGAGCGCCGTTCCAGTTCAGCACCGCCGCGCCCTCGAAGTGCCCACCCGTCTGAATGATCTTCACGCCGGGCACAGGCTCGAGCGATCCACTCCAGAAGCTGATCGACGGATCGGGTCGCATCACCCACTCGCGGTCGGCGGCGGCCAGGTGGATGGTCGCGCCGAACTCGCGCGCCCAATCCACCATCGATGAGTAGTAATGCGGGTGGGAGATGGCGATGTGCCGAACTCCACCCAGGTCTTTGATGCGCGCGGCGGTGGGGGCGTCGAGCAGGCTGACGCAGTCCCAGAGCACGTTACCGCGGTCATTCTGGATCAGCAGGGCGCGCTGCCCGATGGCGAAGCGTGGGCTTGTGCCGATGCCGATGAGTCCGGGCTCGACCTCCCTGACCTCGTTCGTGTGCTCGGATCGAAGCTCTTCCACCGACGTCCAGGCCTGGCCCTCGCGGCGAACCGGCTGCCGGTAGTCCTCGCAGATCGGGCATCCGGCAGGCGGCTGATCGCTCGCTTCGAACTGTGTCCCGCACGCGACGCAGGTGAAGGCCGGCACTCCATAAGTTTGGGTTCTGCGATCGTGACGCAGCACGCTTGTTGATGAGGTAGTACGGTTCCCGCCGTGGGCGCCGACGCCACGGTTTCAGACCGAGCGCTGCCGGTGAAGACGTAGATGGCGGCCCTCAGCTCATGGCACGACTACTTCATGACGGTCGGCGCGGGCGCGGCAGCTCTCACCGGGCTCGTGTTCGTGGCGATGACGCTGCACCTCGAGGAGATCACGCAGGATCCCGTTCACCGGCATCGGGCGCGATCGATCCTCGCCGGATTGACGGCGGTCTTCATCCGCTGCGCGCTCGTGCTGATGGGCGGTCAGAACAACCAGGCGGTTGCCGTCGAGCTGATCGGCGTGCTCCTGGTCGTCGAGTTCATCCTGTACTCCAGCATCCGGTCGGCCGCGAACAGCGCCGACCGCATGGTGCTGCTGCGGGCTCTTGGCAGCTTTGCCTGCCTGGTGCTGGAGCAGGCCGGCGCCGTCGTCCTTTTCTTCGGCAGCGCATGGGGCCTTTACGCGGTCGGCCTGGGCATGATGTCGTCGTTCATCTTCATGGTGACCGGCGCGTGGCTGCTGCTGGTCGGGATCGGGTCGAAGGAGACCGCTGCCGTCAGGTCAGGGTGAACGTCGAGGCGCCGTTGCCATCGAAGGCGGAGGTGTCCGCGCCCTGCTGGTTGGCCCAAACGTGGATGTTGTAAGTGCCTTTGGGCAGAGCTGTCGTGTTCCACTGCCACGTGTTCGACGTACTGAAGCCCTGCATGATGTTCCAGCTGCCGCTCGTGTCCTGCAGCCAGAACTCGTAGATCGGGTTCGGACAGCCGGTGGACGAGGCCGTGAAGGTGACCGTCGTGCCCGCGGCAACGGAGCCCGTGGACGGCGTGAGGGAAGCGGATGAGCAGCCCGTAAGCGTGACGGAGGTGGCGCCGATGGCCTCACCGAGAGCTGTCGAGTCGCCCACCTGGTTGGCCCACACATGGACCGCGTAGGCGCCCGGCTTCATCCCGGCCGTGCTCCAGCTCCAGGTCGGACTCGTGCTGAACGCCCGCAGCATGTTCCAGCTCCCATCCAGGTACTGCACCCAGTACTGGTACTGCGGGTTGGAGCATCCGCTCGAGGTGGCTGTGAACGTAAACGTCGAGGTGACGAGCATGGTCGTGCTCGGGCTCGTGGCGATGGAAGCTGAAACGCATGCGCCGGTCAAGGTGGCAGTGGTCGCGCCGATCGCCTCGCCCAGGGCAGTCGAGTCTCCGACCTGGTTCGCCCATACGTGGACGTTGTAGGTGCCCGGCGCGAGCCCTGCTGTGTTCCAGCTCCACGTCGGGTCGGTGCTGAAGGCGCGCAGCATGTTCCAGCTGCCATCGAGGTACTGCACCCAGTACTGGTACTGCGGGTTGGAGCAGCCACTCGAGCTGGCGGTGAACTTGAACACCGAACCGACCGGCTGCGGCGTCATCGGGCTCGCCGCGATCGAGGCCGACGTGCAGCCGCCTGTGAGCGTGACCGTGCTGGAGCCGATCGCTTCGCCGAGCGCGGTCGAGTCACCGACCTGGTTCGCCCACACGTGGACCGTGTAGGTGCCGGGCGCCCGACCGGAGGTGTTCCAAGCCCAGGTCGGATCGGTGCTGAAAGCGCGCAGCATGTTCCAGCTGCCGTCCAGGTACTGGACCCAGTACTGATACTGCGGATTGGAGCACCCGCCCGAGCTGGCGGTGAAGTTGACGATGCCCCCGGTCGATGCCGTGGTCGAAGCCGGGCTGATCGCAGCCGAGGTGCAGCCGCCGTTCAACGTCACTGTGCTCGAGCCGATCGCCTCACCGAGCGCTGTCGAGGCTCCGACCTGGTTGGCCCAGACATGGACGGTGTACGTGCCGGGCGCCCGACCGGACGTGTTCCACGCCCAGGTCGGGTCGGTGCTGAAGGCTCGCAGCATGTTCCAGCTGCCGTCCAGGTACTGCACCCAGTACTGGTACTGAGGGTTGGAGCAGCCGCCGGAGGTGGCGGTGAAGTTGACGATGCCCCCGGTCGATGCCGTGGTCGAAGCGGGGCTGATCGCAGCCGAGGTGCAGCCGCCGTTCAACGTCACCGAGCTCGAGCCGATCGCCTCGCCGAGCGCAGTCGAGTCACCGACCTGGTTCGCCCACACGTGGACCGTGTAGGTGCCAGGCGCCAGACCGGACGTGTTCCACGCCCATGTCGGGTCGATGCTGAAGGCCCGCAGCATGTTCCAGCTCCCGTCCAGGTACTGAACCCAGTACTGGTACTGCGGTTTGGAACAGATCGCCGAGCTGGCGACGAAACTCACCGTCGACCCAAGCCCCTGCGTGGTGCTCGCCGGCGAGATGCTCGCCGACGCGCATGGCGCCGGCCCGTTCACCGCCAGCGTGGCGCTAGCTGTCCTGGTGAGACTGCCGCTGGTCCCGGTCACCGTCAACGTGTAGTAGCCGGGCTGCGCGCCCGAGGCGGTGGTGACGGCCAAGGTCGATGACGCGGACGCGGGGTTGGGGCTGAAGACCGCCGTCGAACCCGAGGGAAGGCCGCCGGCGCTCAGGCTGACCGCGCCGTTGAAACCGGCCAGCGGCGTGATGGTGATCGAGTAGCTGGTGCCGCCACCCTGGTTGATGGTCTGGCTGCTCGGCGAGACGCTCATGGAGAAATCAGGCGGCGGGACTTTGACGACGAGCGTTGCGGCCGCGGTTCGCGATAGGCCGCCGCCCGAGCCGGTTATGGTCAGCGGATAGGTGCCGGTCGGCGTGCTGGATCCGGTCGTGACGCTGAGCGTCGATGTCGCGCCTGGCGCCGGGTTGGGACTGAAGGCGCCGGCGGCACCGGTGGGCAGACCGCTGACGCTCAAGCTGACGGCGCTGGTGAACCCGTTGACCGCAGCGATGTTCACCGTGAAACTCGTGCCGGCACCCACCAGGACGGTCTGGCTGACAGGCGAGACCGTAAGGCTGAAGTCCGGAACGGGCGGCACGGTGCTGACGGCGAAGTTCTGCGTGAACCACTGTGCGTATCCGTAGAACACCGGGCCGTCCAGCTGGTTGCTGCCCCAGACCACGTGCGTAGCGGCCGGGTCGGGGCTCGCGCCCGAATAGTCCCCCCAGCGGCACGGATTCTGCGTGCAGTTGGTCGAGAACGCGTTCTCCTGGTTTGCGGCCATGCTCGAACCAAGCGACAGCTCGCCCGAATCCATCTGGCCCAGGGGTGTCGCGCCCGTCCGAGTCTGGCTGCCTAGCTTCGAGAGGAGCGTCGAGCTCGCGCGGTTGTAGAAGATGGCCGCCTCGTTGCCCGCTGAGGTGGGCGAGATGGCGGCGTTGAAGTAGAAGTCGCTCGAATTCTGAAGCACACCCTGCTGGTATATGGACCTCGAGGCTGGTAGGAACTCATACCAACGCACGACGGAGCGCCCCGACCCCGCGATCGTCTGCTGCGTCCAGACCGCTTCCGCGCCCGCGCTGGGATCGAAGTGGGCGACCGCCTGCGTGAGGCGGCCGTCGAGGCTGTCGATCAGGTAGCCGGTCCCCGGCTGGGGAATGCTGGGCGGAATCGCAAACGTTCCCACGCTGATGTCTCCGTCCGCCACCAGCACCGGGTTGGGATGGGACTCCATGTGCCACTCCATCACCTTCTTCTGGGGCGCGAGGGTTGCGTCGTGGGCGCCGAAGATGGGGTCGTTGACCACGCTGTCGGCGGAGTTCGCGGGGACCGGGGTGAAGGCCAGAGTGCCGTCCGAGTTCTTCAGGACGTGCGTGGCATCCGCGAAGTAGGTGGCGGTGACCGGCGAGCTGCACGTGAAGTCGTTGGCCGCCGGTTTGGGTATCGCCCAGATGTTGGCGGTGACGAACGGGAATGACCCGGTGCGGTCGTCGTAGACGTTCGTGCCCACGACCAGGAAGTTCGCGTCGTGGCCGAGCTTCGGATAGTCCTGGAGGCTGCTTCCAGTGCCCACGCCGTAGTGGCACCAGCCATTGGTCAGGTCGCTCGGATCGGCCGTCTTCGACCACCCGAACACGAGCATGTTGTTGCCGGTGGCAAAGCCGATCTCTGCGTACAGCCAGCGGTTGGCCTGGGGATCCCACTGGATCTGGGGGTCGGTGGTGGCGATGCCGACCGGCGCGCCGACAAAAGTAGCCAGGTCTTCGCTGCTCAGGAGGGCCAGGTTGCTGCGGTCGTAAACGCCCACCAGCTGGTTGACCATCTCCACGTATCGCGTGGGGCCGATCGCGCCGGTGGAGTCGGGCGGGGTCGCGCCGGAACCCTCGTCCGCCGCCGAGAGTCCCGGCTGGTTGAGCCCGTTGAAGAGCGCCGCGGCCGGAGCCGCGGCAGGGGCGGTGGGCGGCGAGCCGGGCGCCGACTGTGCGGCTTCGGCGTCGGCCTTGCGCTTGGCCTCCTTCAGCGCAGACGGGTTCATGCTGCGCAGAGGTTTCGCGTGCTTGGGTGGAGCCTCGTGCTTCGACTGGGGCGCCAGGAGCGTGGCCTTGATATGACCCGCCGCCGGGATCTCTTGACCCGCGGCCTGTGGCGCGCTCTTCGAAGCCTGCGGAGACATGGCCATTGCGGTCGCGGGGCTGAGAACGAACAGCAGGAGAGCACTCGCGACGACAAGGCCCCCGGCAGCCGGCTTTTGCCAAAACCGGCCGAGATGCACGCGTGGCGGTGTCACCAGCATGTCCCCACTCTTCGGCGCCGGTCGCGGCTGAATGCCTGCGATACCGCTCGCCAAACCTTCCAACGGTCCGATACCGGCGTCCTTGCGCGTATCCCAGGGACGTATACCATCAGCACCGGTGTCCAGCCCGCCACCCACAAGTCCCGCTGCCCCGAATCCGGTGAGGCCCGCCGCCCAGAACCCGTTCCGGTCGACGCGCTTCTGGATCACGCTGGGCATCCTGCTGGTCGCCAACATCTTCATCACCAACGTGCTGCTGGCGCCCGCCCAGCCGGTCACCGTGACGCTGCCGTACGACGTCTTCAAACAGCAGGTCGCCTCGGGGAACGTGGTCAGCGTCACGACCACCGGCGATTCGATCACCGGCGTCACCAAGAGTCCGGTCAAGGAATCGCCCTCCAGCTCGGTCAGCGCCACTCATTTCACGACCCAACGGCCTTCGTTCGCGGACGACAGCCTGGAGCCCCTCCTCGAGCAGCACGGAGTGACGATCAACGCCAAGCCGGAGAACCCACCGCCGCCTCTGTGGGAGACGCTGCTGCTGAGCTTCGGGCCGACGCTGCTGATCGTGCTGGCCGTGCTGTACGTGATTCGCCGCGCCGCCAACGCCGGCGGCGCCGGCGGGTTGCTCGGCGCATTCGGCCAGAGCCGGGCGCGGCTCTACGACCCGGAGCGGCCGGGGACGACGTTCGCCGACGTCGCCGGGATCGATGAGGTCAAGCAAGAGCTCGAGGAGCTCGTCGACTTCCTGCGTGAGCCGCAGAAGTACACGCGCCTTGGGGGCACCGTACCCAAAGGGGTCCTCCTCATCGGGCCTCCGGGCACCGGCAAGACCTTGCTCGCGCGTGCCGTGGCCGGGGAGGCGAAGGTCCCCTTCTTCAGCCAGTCCGCATCGGAGTTCGTGGAGGCGATCGTCGGCGTTGGCGCGTCACGCGTACGCGACCTGTTCACCAAGGCGCGCCAGGCGGCGCCCGCGATCATCTTCATCGACGAGCTCGACGCCATCGGACGCAGCCGCAGCTCTGGTTTTCGCATCGGGGGCAACGATGAGCAGGAGCAGACGCTCAACCAGATCCTCACGGAGATGGACGGCTTCGAGCCCGGGAACGGTGTGATCGTGCTCGCCGCCACGAACCGAGCTGACGTTCTCGATGCGGCCCTGCTGCGGCCGGGTCGGTTTGACCGCCGTGTGACCCTGCAGCCGCCCGACCGCCGAGGCCGAGCCGAGATCCTGAAGATCCACACCAAGAAAGTGCCACTGGCCCCGGAGGTCGACCTCGACGCTATCGCGGGCGCCACCCCGGGACTGGTTGGCGCCGACCTCGCCAACCTGGCCAACGAAGCTGCGCTGGGTGCGGCTCGCAAGGGCGAGACGACGGTGACGTCTGAGGATTTCTACGAGGCCATCGACCGGATCCTGCTCGGCACCGAGCGGCACCTGATGCTGACGCCCGCTGATCGCGAACGGATCGCCTACCACGAGTCGGGACATGCGCTGATCGGTCTGCTTGTCCCTGGCTCCGACCCGGTCCGCAAAGTGACGATCATTCCGCACGGGGGAGCACTCGGCGTCACCATCTCGCGGCCCGTCGACGACCGCTTCAACTACGGCGAGGACTACGTACGAGGCCGAATCGTGGGCGCTCTGGGTGGCAGGGCCGCCGAGCAGGTGGTCTACGGCTCTGTGTCGACCGGCGCGGCCAACGACCTGCAGCAGGTGACGATGATCGCCCATGAGATGGTGGTGCATTGGGGGATGAGCCCGAAGATCGGTCCGCTGGCGTTTCGAGAGGACGGCGGTGGCGATGGCATCGGGCTCGCGCGGCCTTACAGCGAGGCGACAGCGCGTGACGTCGACACCGAGGTCAAGCGCATCGCCGACGAATGCTTTGCGGAGGCGATACAGCTTCTTACTGAGCACCGCCCGCAGCTGGAAGCGCTCGCGCAGGCCCTCCTGAAAGAGGACTCTCTAGGGGAGGAGCAGATTCTCGCCGCGACCGGGCTGAAGGCGGGGGCGGCGAGCAGCACCTGATCGGCCGAGTTACGACCCGCTGAGCCTTCGCAGCACGTCGGTCGAAGGGATGAAGTAGTACGCGCCGGTAAGGGGTCGCGTGTAAAGCGTGAGTGCGTCTCGAACCCCATCGGTCGACCCGGCCATGCTTGCGAGCATCTTCGCCAGGTGCTGCTGGTCGGCGCTGAAGCCGACGAACATGGTGCCGTGGTCCATCACAGTCCCGTACGGCATGTTGCGCCGGAACACCTTGCCGAACGTGTCCTGGTCGGTGCGCGCGACATGTGAGTCCGGCGGCTTGTTCTCGAGCTCGGCGCTGTCGTCCTTCGTCCGCCCGATCACGTCCTGCTGTCGCTCCAGCGGCAGCGACTCCCACGACGTCACGTCGTGCATCCATTTCTGAAGGAGCAGGATCGAGCCGCCGGCTCCAGGGTTACCGTCAGGAATGAGCGCGATCCCCGGCGCATCGATCAGCGTTGGGTTCTCCGTACCATCGATGAAACCGGTCAGGTCTCGGTCATGACGATACGGCCAGCTCGATGTCTCTTCCGCGACCGTCGCGAGCCCGCCGAGAGTCGCAATCACCTCGCGAGCCATGTCGAAGACGACGTCATATGCGCTGCCTGAGATCCACATCACCGCGTCGTGCTGCGACGCCGGCATCACATAGCCCCCCGCGCCGAGCAGGTCGACGTTGAAGCCCACAACGTTAGCGGGAGCGTCGTCGGGCACGACCTGACGCCAGAGCTCGGGGCGGAAGCCGGCGACGAGGTTCACGCCGCCCATCGTGGTGCGCGGCTCGCGCAGCGCAGCGACACCGGTCACCAATTTCGGCGCCGCATCGGCCGCAACCGCGTCGAGCTCGAGGTAGGCGTGCGACGCGGTTCCGAGGGCGAAGATTCCGCCCTGCGGGGTCGTCATCCCGTAATGATGCCTCGCGCGCGCGTGATCCACTTTAGTGGAGCGCGGTCGACTCAGGTCGAAGAGGCGAAGCCCTGGCGGGGCTCCTGTCCGTCTTGCTCCAGGGCCGCGTTCGCCGCGGCCAGCTCGACATATAGCTCGCGCGTCCGCAGCAGGTTGCGGATGCGCAGGACGACTTCGGTCCGGTCGAGCGGCTTGGTCAGGAAATCGTTGGCGCCGAGGAGAAAAGCGCTGTTGCGAGCGGCGCGACTGGTATCGCCGGTTAGAACCACCACCGGAAGGAAGCCAAGGCTGTCGCGGGCGCCTCGCAGCCGCCGGAGAATCTCCCGCCCGTCGATCTCCGGCATATGCAGGTCGAGCAGGACGATATCCGGCTGGAAATCTTTGAATGCCTGCTCGACCTCGCGAGGGTCGGTCAGGCTGCAAACCTCAGTCGCGGTATCGGAAAGGAACTCTTCGAGCAGGAGGAGATTCGCCGGCTCGTCATCGACCATCAAGACACGCGCGCGTAACTGTGCCACCGGCCATGCGGAGGATATCCATACGTCAACCCTGGGTGCATGAATCTCCGAGAAAGTGATTCGGTGATTCGAATTCGTGATTCATGACCGTGCATGACCGGTTCGATCGAATGTCGACCACAACGCACTACGATGATGCCGCAGTGGAGTTGCGCCATCTACGCGCCTTTGTTGCGATCGCTGATACCGGCCACTACGGCCGCGCAGCAGAAAACCTCAAGCTAACCCAACCCGCCATCACACAACGCATCCAGGTTCTCGAACGCGAGCTCGGGGTTCAGCTTTTCATTCGCAGCGCGCGCGAGGTGCACTTGACTCCGGCGGGCGAGCTTCTCCTGGACCACGCCAGAAGCCTGGTGCAGATCGAGGATCGCGCCCTTGCCGCCCTGCGGGACCACCTGGCCGGCATCGCCGGGCGCCTGCGAATTTCTTATTTGACGCTGTGGGACGTAGGCCTGCCGGCCGACATCGTGGCCGAGTATCGCCGCCGCTACCCGTCGATCAAGCTGGAGATGACGACTGGCTACTCACAGCAAAACATGGATTGCCTTGCCGCCAACGATGTTGATGTCGCGTTCATCGGTACCGCGATCGGCGAGCGTAAAGGCATCGCCATGCGCACGCTCGACCGGCATGATCTCGTGGTGGTGATACCGCCAACCCATCGCTTCATGCAAATCGATCGCGTGCCCATCGAATGGTTACGAGGCGAACCGATCATCGCGGTTACGCCTGTGGTGAACCCCAATTTGGCAGCGGCCAGCCTCGCGTGGCTGGCCAAGTACACCGGCGAGCCGCCGAACGTCATACGCGAGGAGCCGCCGGACCAGATGGCCGCTGCGCTCGCGCAGTCTGGAAACGCAATCTCCCTGATGACAGTGCGTCGTGCAGTCATCGCGCAGACGGAAGGCCTGGAGTACCGGCCGCTGACGCCCACACCTGTCATCGAATATGGATTCGCGTACCTTCGCGACAACCCGTCGCCCTCTCTCGCCAACTTCGTCGCGACGGTCGACGAGATCGCGGCCCCATTGGCTGAGGAGCTGCCCGCCGGCAGCGTGCTGCTCAGGGCCAGCCCGGTGGCCAGCCCAGCCTAATCAGGAGTGCGCCAGGGCGACCATAGCGTCGAGCCCGCGAATGTCTGGGGCGGGGCGACTAAGAAGGAACACGGCGCCGGCTGACGCCGTTGAAATTGCTAGAAGCAAGGAGGTTCGAGATGCGAGTGGCGATTCTTGGGACCGGAAAAATGGGCGGGGCCATGGCGCGGCGGCTCAACGGAGCGGGGCACGAGCTTGCGCTGTGGAACCGGACGCGCGAGCGGGCCGAGGACCTCGGCGTGGGCAAAGTTGCCGCAACCCCGGCGGAAGCTTCGCGCGACGCGGAGATCGTGATCTCGATGCTCACCGACGCCAAGGCGGTGCGTGCGACTTACCTCGGCAAAGACGGGGCAGCATCCGCGGCCCAGCACCAGGTGTTCGTGGACATGAGCACCGCGGGTCCCGAGGCGGCCAAAGGGATCGCGCGCGAGATCGAACGCGCCGGGGCGCAGTTCATCGAGGCCCCGGTGATGGGCAGCGTGCCCGCCGTCGAGTCCGGCTCCGTGATCGTGCTCGCGGGCGGCAGCGACGTAGCCATCGATCGCGCCCGTCCGGTGCTCGAGGCGCTTGGCGAAGTGCATGTGGTCGGCCCCCTCGGGAGCGCCGCGGCGCTCAAGCTCGTCGCGAACAGCATGCTGGCGGGGGTCACGGCGCTCGCGGCCGAGCTGCAGGCGGCGGGCACCGCGGCGGGACTGAAACCGGAGGACGTTTTCTGGGCGCTCAGCCGGTTTTCGCCGGGGCTGAACGCGCGCAAGGCGGGATTCATCGAGCACCGCTACGAGCCGGTCATGTTCGCTTTACGCGACGCGTTGAAGGATGTTCGCATGGCGGTTGAGCTGTATCGAGGGAGTGGCGCGGATACTCCGCTCACCCGGGCGATCGACGAGCTCTACGAGCGAGCCGCCAAGTCGGCGGGAAACCTGGACATCTCCGCGATCTCGACGCTGTACGAGCTGCAGACGGCGTGAACGTCGGCGGCATCACTTACGTGCCCGGGCTCTTCCTGCACTGAGCGCGGCGGCGATCGCGGCGTCGTCCAGCGCTGCGAGGGCGGCCCGCACCTGGCTCTTCGGCATCTGAAGCGATCCTTCGATCTCTTTGCGGACCATCTCCCAATGCTTATTGGCGCGGTTGTGGGCGGAGACTCCTCTGGAATTGAGCGCGAGCTGCACCGCGCGCCCATCATCCGGATGGCGAACACGGTTCAGGTGGCCCGCCTCATCGATGGCATTCACGTAATCGAGGACGGTGGAGAGAGGGAGGCCGAGCTGCTCTGCCATCTCGGTAGCTGTCATAGGCCCATACATGAATAGGAGGCCGTAGACGGCGTATTCGTCAGGGCGCATGCCCGAGCCGGCCATGCCATCGGCCAGCACCCTCCGCATTCGCTGGCTGACGACGAAGAGGTCGAACAGAAGTGAGACGTCGGGGCGGTGCGCCATTCGCAGAGGCACTTTAGCGGGTAGCACGAATCCGTGCTAAATACCACGGACCCGTGGTAATCTGCAATGCGCCATGCGGGCAGTAGCCGCAGTCACGATCTCGCTGCTCGTGGCGGCCGCGTGCACGCAGTCGACGAGCAACCAGGCCGCCAGTCCGACGCCGGCGGCCGCAGGCCCCACTGCCCTGGCGCCATTCTTCGGCACCTATGCAACTGGCGACGGCCGCGTCTTCGTGATCGCGCGTCACGGCTGGTTCTTCGACCTTCGGGACGCGACCTACCGCACGATCTATGACGGCGCAGCGCCGAACCGTTTCAGCATCGGGCCTGCGTTCGCGGTTCCGGCCCCAACATTCGCGAATCTCAGCTTTGAAGGAAACGTCCTGACGTTTGCCACCGCACGCGCCACCGTCGCAGCCCATCGCGTCCAGTACCGACAGACGGACGTCACGATCCCAGCGAGTGGCGCCACGCTGGCCGGAACGATAACCGAGCCACTGGGCGCCGGACCGCATCCGGGGATCGTCGTCGTCCACGGCTCGGAGCCGGGCGAACGGTACTTCTATGACGTCTGGGTCGGGATTTACGCCGGCCTGGGCCTGGACGTCCTCACGTACGACAAGCGGGGGATCGGCGCTTCCACCGGGCGGTACCCGGGCGAGTTCCCGACGGATGAGTCGCTGCAGGTCTACGCCGACGATGCCGCCACAGCTCTCGACTTGTTGCGCACGTGGCCTGGCGTCGATACGAATCGGGTCGGGTTCCACGGCGGCAGCCAGGGCGGCTGGACCGTGCCGCTTGCGATCAAAAGACACGCAGGTGCGTCCTTCGCGATCCTGGTTTCGGCCCCGGCGACCACGGTCGGACAGACCAACCTGTGGAGCGACTACAGCGGAGGCGGCAGTCACCTTCCCACCGCGTCGCAGGCCGAGATGGAAGCCGCCGTCCGCGCCGACCACTCCGGTTACGACCCAGCGCCGGCGCTGGCTGCGATGCGCGTCCCGGCGCTCTGGCTGCTCGGCAGCAACGATCGCACTGTGCCCACCCATGTTTGCGTTGAGATCCTGGCCGCCATGAACAGGCCCAACTTCACGGTGCGGATGCTTCCAACTGGACACGGAATGCTGGTCAACTCGACCGGTCTCAGCGTCGACGATGACCGCTCTACGGGACTGGCACCAGACCTGGTGCCGGACATAACCGAGTGGTTGAAATCAGCCGTGGGCTAGCGCGAGCTCAAGAGGGCGCCCGAGAAAACGGCTCATCCGGCGACCCGCTAGCGTGACCGCCGCCGAGTCGCGGGCTGAGAGTCTTTCAGATGTACGCATCTCGATGAGCACGCCGCCGCGCGAAGACGATCGACGCCAGGCGCCGTGAACGACACCGCCGATGGCGATGACGTTGGAAAGGATGCTGCCGAACGAGAAGAGCGAAGGATCGAATCGACCGTCCGCGGGCACCAGCGCGGATCGGTCGCGGTAGCCGACGGTGTACTCGTCGAAGTTGGGCAGGAGGTGCGCGACGACTCCGGCTGTGCTCGCATTTCGTGTCGCCGCGTCAAACCAGTAGGCCTTGCCATCGATGACTCGATGCTCGAGGGCGACGCCGGCGAGCGTGATCCCGCTGCGAGCGTCCGCGGCCGTCAATCCGGACCACCACGTGAAGTCCGGGATCTGGGCCGGGCCGTGGCTGCGAAAGTACCGTCGTGTGAGCTCGGCGAGCGCCTCGGGGCGATCCATGGCGCTTGCCGTGGGCGCCCGCTCCTCGAGCAGCGCATACGTGAACTCTTTTCCGCGCCGGGGTCCGCTGACGATGAGCTGGTCCAGCTCGGCTCGCAGAAGAAGGTGGGGGAGGCGCTGGCCCTCGGGGGAGATGCCGGCGGCACTGAGCACGCGGCCGAGCTCAGGCCGGGTCAGGTGGCGGCCACCCGTGAGCGCCTTCGCGAACGCAGAGCCGGCGCGGGCGGCCACTCTGTCATCGATCTGCAGTTCGCGGTAGCGGGAGGCAAGGCCGAGACGAACCCTTGGCGCGGTCAGGTCGATCAACCAGCGGATGTCTTCGGGGACTACGAAGTGCCAGGTCGGTCGCATGACATGCGTGCGCAGAATGGCTCCCTGGTCGAAGAGGCGGTCGATCGCGGCGTCAGTGGTCGCCTGGCTGCGTTGCGCAAGAGCCCACTTGGCGCCCGCATAGTCCTGCGACTGCACCGCTCCCAACCAGCGCACCACGTCGACGGGCGATGCGAACGGCTTGCCGATGAGGCGTTGCGCTCGGAGGCGGCGCGCGGTGATGCTGGTCATGACCGTGGAATCCTAAAGGCCGGTCGATTTACTCTTGGTGCCCATGAAGAGGAAGGTGCCGGATTCCCCGGCCGCGGCGACGTTGATCGACGGCCCCGACATCACCCCGAGCGAGCTCCAGCTGGCCGTTCGCAACCACTCGATGCCCCTCGAGGCCCTCCGATACGCGATCACCCCGATCGGCCTCCACTATTTGCTGACCCATTTCGACATCCCGTTGGTAGAGCCTGCCGACTGGTCGCTCGCTGTCGGCGGGCGGGTGAAGCATCCGCTGCGGCTCAACCTGGAGGCGCTCAAGTCCAGGCCCACGAAAACACTCGCGGTGACGCTCGAGTGCGCGGGCAACGGACGGGCGTTGCTTTCGCCCCGACCGATGAGCCAGCCATGGCTGACGGAGGCGGTGGGCACGGCCGAGTGGACCGGAACCCCGCTCGGGCCGCTGCTCGACGAGGCCGAGCCGCTGGATCACGACGCTGATGTGGTGTTCACGGGAATGGATCGCGGCATTCAAGGCGACATCGAGCAGCAGTACGAGCGCAGCCTCCCGCTGGCCGAGTGCCGTCGCGACGAAGTCCTCCTGGCGTACGCGATCAACGGGCAGCCACTGCCTCCCCAGCATGGCTTCCCACTCCGGCTCATCGTCCCGGGCTGGTATGGGATGGCACACGTCAAATGGCTTCGTGGGATCACGGTCCTCGCCAGGGCATTCGGGGGCTACCAGCAGGCGACCGCCTACCACCACCGCCTTGAAGATGGCGACTCCGGAGTCCCGGTCACGCGCATCCTTCCTCGAGCGCTGATGGTGCCGCCCGGCATTCCAGACTTCATGTCGCGGGTTCGATTCCTGGCCCCGTCGCGCCAGGTCCTGGCGGGCAGGGCCTGGTCTGGCTGCGCCCCGATCACAAAGGTCGAGGTCAGCGCCGATGGCGGCCGGTCATGGCGCGCCGGCGACCTCGGCGAACCCGTGTCGCCTTACGCGTGGCGTCCATGGACTTACGAATGGGACGCTACCAGGCCGGGTGACTACGAGCTCAGCGTGCGCGCGACCGACGCCGCCGGCAACGCCCAGCCGACTTCACAGAGCTGGAACCGCGAAGGGGTTCAGAACAACGCGGTCCAGCGCATTCGAGTCCTGGTCACGCAACCCGACGATCAGGTGCAGGCGCCGGCCGACCAGCCGAAGTAAGGCCTTTCTCTAGTCCTCCGGCTTCGATTCGTCGGGGTGGCCGGTGTTGCCGAATGCGATCCGGTCTCGCACCACCGGCGCCCGACCGAGGAGGCGCGCGCGCTGCACGGCGTCCTCGCCGAACCGATCCCGGATCGCGTCCATCGCCGCCTCCAGGCGCTCGGGTCGCGGTCTCGATGTCGCCGCGAACAGGTCGAGCTGGTCGTCTTTCGGGTCCGTCAATCCCGCCAGCCCCACCCCCAGTGTTCCGACCGCGCGCCTGGTGTCGCGGGCGGCCAGGAGCGTGAGGGCGGTGCGATAGATCTCCTCGCCGGTGGCGATCGGGGTGCCGAGCGTTGATTGTCTCGAAAGGCGATCCGTGTCGGGGCGGTATACGACGCTCACCGAAACGACCCTCCCGCGCCGGCCGGCGGCACGAAGGCGGCGGCCGACCATCTCCGACAGGCGCATCAACAGCTCCTCGAGATCGCGCTGCGAGCTGGTCGATCGCGCGAGCACATGCGAGTGGCTGTAGCTCTTGCGCGCGGGACCCTCGAACGCGCCGACCTCGAAGCCTCTCAGCCGCCGCAGCCACATGTCCGCGAACTCCCGCTGCATGCCTGCGAGTCGTAGCCGGTCGGCGGTTGTGGTCAGAAATTCAAGCGGCGTATGGATTCCCGCCCGCAGGAGCCGGCGAGCGGAGGCCTCGGCGATGCCCGAGAGGTCGGTGAGCCGGAGGCGCTCGAAGACCGAAACGAGGTTGGTGTGGTCGATCCGCTCCAGGCCGTCGCGCTTGTTGAGATTCGACGCTTGTTTCGCCATCCAGATCGAGGTCGAGATGCCGACCGAGGACGTGATGCAATCGCCGGCCTCGCGACGCAGCGCAACCTTGATCGCGCGGGCCACGCCCTCCGGGCCGAGACGGACCAGGTCAGGCGTCCCCACCAGGTTCAAGGACGCTTCATCGATAGACATCCGGAGCACGTCCGGGCTGTGCCGCCTCATGACCTCTATGAGCTTGTCGGACACCGTGCGGTAGCGCGGAGGGTTGGGCTCCTTGATCGCGATCGCGGGGAAGATCGCCTTCGCCTCGAAGACACGCATCCCGGTTTTGATGCCGAGGTCGCGCGCCTCCCTCGATGCGGACACGATGGTGGCGGCGTCGGTCGCGTAGGCCGCGATCGCCAGCGGCCGGCCGCGCAGCATGGGGTCGTGCTGCTGCTCGATCGAGGCGAAGGCGCAGTTGAGGTCGACCACGAGGGTCGCCGGGTCGTTAGCGTTCAGGCCGAGCGCATCCTGAGGCATGCTGAACAAATGTTCGCACAGGCCGGGCGTGCGCGCACGCTTCTCTTCGACTACGGCATGGCCGGAACCCTGGGCAGCTCCTCGATCGCGGCGTCGATCCTCGCCTGCGACAGCTCGATGTCCTCCAGCTTGCCGGCGAAGTAGGCGTCGTACGCGGACATGTCGAAATGACCGTGCCCTGACAAGCCGAAGAGAATCGTGCGCGGGGTGCCCGCCTCGCGAGCCGCTGCCGCCTCTTCGGCCACAGCCCGGATCGCGTGGGCGGATTCCGGCGCGGGCAGAAAGCCCTCCGATCGCGCGAACCGGACGGCCTCGGCGAAGCACTCGTTCTGCTTGTAAGCCCGAGCTTCGACCACCTTGTGGTCGACGAGCAGGCACAGAGAGGGGGCGTCGCCGTGATAGCGGAGGCCGCCGGAGTGGATCCGATCAGGCACGAAGCTGTGGCCCAGCGTGAACATCTTCACGACGGGGCCCATGCCCACCGCGTCGCCGAAGTCGTATGCGTAAACCCCACGAGTCAGCGTCGGGCACGCCGCGGGCTCGGCGGCGATGAAGCGCGTCGCCGGGTGGCGCCCTTTGAGCTTGTCACCGATGAATGGGTAGGTGAGCCCGGCGAAGTTGGAGCCCCCGCCCACGCAGGCGATCACGACGTCGGGGTACTCGCCTGCCATCTCCATCTGCTTCTTGGCCTCGAGTCCGATCACGGTTTGATGCAGGAGGACGTGGTTGACCACCGACCCGAGCGAGTATTTGGCATCGTCGTGGGTGGCCGCGTCTTCGACGGCTTCTGAGATCGCAATGCCGAGGCTGCCCGGTGAATCCGGATCGCCGGCGAGGATTCCGCGTCCGGCATTGGTGAGGTTGGTCGGGGACGCGAAAACGGTCGCGCCCCAGGTCTCCATCATGGCCCGGCGATAGGGCTTCTGCTCGTAGGAAACCTTGACCATGTACACCGTGACCTCGAGGCCGAACAAGGCGCCCGCGAAGGCCAGCGCCGAGCCCCACTGGCCGGCGCCGGTTTCGGTGGTCAGGCGCTTCACGCCCTCCTTCGCGTTGTAGTACGCCTGCGGCACCGCCGTGTTCGGCTTGTGTGATCCCGCCGGCGAGACTCCCTCGTACTTGAAGTAGATGTGGGCCGGGGTGTCGAGGGCCTTCTCCAGGCGCTCGGCCCGATAGAGCGGGCTGGGCCGCCAGATCTTGTAGAGCTCGCGCACCTCCTCCGGGATCTCGATCCACGGCTCCGCGGAAACCTCCTGGGCGATGATGGCCTGGGGGAATATCGGGGCCAGGTCGGCCGGGCCCATCGGCTGCAGCGTGCCCGGATGCAAATACGGAAAGGGCGGCGCCGGGAGGTCGGGCAGGATGTTGTACCAGCGCTCCGGAATGTCCGATTCGCCCAGCAAGATCTTCTTCACCACGGCTCCAGCCTCCTGAATCGGTCGGGAAACGAGCACCGAAGGATCACCCCAGGGTCACGAGTGTGAGGTATCACCCCGCCGGATCGCAGCCGCCACTTCGTCGGCCATGTCGCGGAACGTTTCGGCAAGCGCCGAGCCGAACGAGCGGGCAGCCTTGCGCGTCCCGTCACGAACCTCGGGGTCTCGCGTTGCGCGCCCCAGCGACTCGAAGACTTCGTCGGCGGCTTGCCCCAGCTTGTTGAGCGCGGATTGAAGGTCGGGGTTGCCCGCCGGAGCCGGCTCGTAGTGCCGCCGCAGCTCATCGCGGAGAGTCTTCATGTCGGCTTCGAACTGAGCCCATGCCGTCTTCACTTCAGGGTTTGGTGTGGTCATGCGCACCTCCTTCCGCCCACGTTACATCGCTTAAGGTTTCGAGCGGGATGACTCGCCGCGGCCTGCTCCTTTTCGCGGCGATGTGCCTCGTCTGGGGCATTCCTTACCTGTTCATCCGCATCGCCGTGAGCGAGCTGACACCGGCCACGCTCGTGTTCCTGCGCACCGGAATCGCGGCCGTGGTGCTGCTGCCGATCGCGGTGGGATGGGGCGGCATGGGCGCTCTCACAAGCAGGTGGCGTCCTCTGATCATCTTCGCGGCGATCGAGATCGGCATCCCCTGGCTTTCACTGTCGACCGCCGAACAGCACATATCCAGCTCCCTCGCCGGCCTGTTGATCTCGGCCGTGCCACTCGTCGGCGTCCTCATCGCGCCGATGTTCGGCAACCGCGAGCGGATCGGGCCCGTGAACCTGGCCGGACTGCTGCTCGGCGTCGGTGGTGTGGCTGCGATCGTCGGTTTCGACCTTCGCGCCACGGGCTGGCTGCCGCTGATGGAGATGGCGGTGGTCGCGATCTGCTACGCGGTCGGGCCGGCGATCCTGGCCCGCCACCTGTCCGGCCATCCGTCGGTGAGCGTGATCGCCGCCTCGCTCGCGATCTGCGCGGTCGGGTATGCGCCGGTTGCGGCCTTGCAATGGCCGAGAACCGTGCCGACCGCCGGCGTGCTCGCGTCGGTCGGCGTGCTCGCGCTCATCTGCACGGCGCTGGCGTTCCTGCTCTTCTTCGCCCTCATCGCTGAGATCGGGCCAGTACGGGCGACGGTGATCACGTACGTCAACCCGGCGGTGGCGGCGGTGGCCGGAATCGCGGTGCTGCACGAGCGCTTCACGGCCGGCATGGGCTTCGGCTTCGTGCTCGTCCTGGTGGGCTCGACGCTGGCCACCCGCCGCGCTCGCGCTATCCTTGACCCTCATCGACGCGCATTGGATGGCAGTCGCGCGGGGGGATGAGCCGGCCGACCTCGTGCTGGCCGGCGGAAAGGTGCTGTCAGTCTTCACCAAAGAGTGGCTCGAGGTCGACGTCGCCATCAAGGACGGCCACGTCGTAGGGCTTGGGAGCTACCAGGGTCGCGAGCGTATGGACGTCGCCGGGTGCTATCTCGTGCCTGGATTCATCGACGCCCACATGCACATCGAGTCGTCGAAGCTGACCGTCGACGAGTTTGCTCGGGCCGTCCTCGCCCACGGGACCACGGCGGTCGTGGCCGACCCTCACGAGATCGCCAACGTGCTCGGCACCGACGGCATCCACTGGCTCCTCGACTGCTGCACCGACCTGCCTCTCGACGTTTACGTCATGGCGTCCTCTTGCGTGCCCGCCTCGCGTTTCGAGTCGCCTCGGCGGCCGTTCACGACCGGAGACATCGAGAGCCTTCTGCGTCGCCATCGCACGATCGGCGTGGCCGAGATGATGAACTTCCCCGGCGTGATCGCGGGCGACGAGGCAGAGGTGGCCAAGCTCACGACCGGCCTCACCGACCACGTCGACGGCCACGCTCCCGGGGTCCGCGGGCCGGCTCTCAACGCCTACCTGGCCGCGGGCATCCGCTCGGATCACGAGTCGACGACCTATGACGAGGCTTTGGAGAAACGGCGCCTGGGGATGTGGGTGATGCTGCGCGAGGCTTCGATCGCGCGTAACCTGCGCGACCTGCTTCCGCTCGTCAAGAAGTACGGCACCGAGCGATGCATGTTCTGCACGGACGATCGCGAACCGAGCTTCATCGTCGAGGAGGGTCACATCAACCAGATGGTGCGTGTCGCGGTGGCGGACGGCGTCAGTCCGGAAGACGCGATCGTGATGGCCACGATCAATCCCGCGAGCTACCACCGGCTCTGGCACCTCGGCGCCATCGCTCCGGGCTACCAGGCCGACATCCTCGTCCTCGACGACCTGGTCTCGTTCAACCCTCGGCACGTCCTGAAGCGCGGCGAGCCCCCGCGGTTCACCAAGCTCCAGGTGCCGGAATGGGTGCGGCAGACAGTTCACCTGGCCCCGGTTTCCGCGTCGTCTTTTCGTATCGCGAGCGGGCCCAAGCGTATCCGGGTGATCCGTGTGATTCCCGGCCAGCTGTTGACCGGAACCGAGATGGTGGAGCCGGCGGTGCGCGGTGATGAGATAGTCGCCGACCCCGCCCGCGACCTGGTCAAGATCGCGGTGCTCGAGCGACATCATGCCAGCGGTCGCATCGGCCTGGGCTTCGCCACCAACGTCGGGCTCAAGCGCGGCGCGTTCGCCTCGACAGTCGCACACGACGCTCATAACGTTGTGATGCTCGGTGTGGACGACGCAGACATGGCCGCGTGCGCGTGCCGGCTGGCGGAGATAGGAGGCGGAATCGTGATCGCGGATGGTGGTCGAGTCGTCGAGGAGCTGCCGCTTCCGGTCGCCGGCCTGATGAGCGACCAGCCGCTCGCCGAGGTACACGAGCGGTTGCGTTCGATGGAGCGGCGGCTGTCGGGCATGGGCGTCTCCATGAGCGCTCCTTTCATGACCCTGAGCTTTCTCGCCCTCTCGGTCATACCCGAGCTCAAGAT
>Ga0209802_1000182_pt1 | contig 48068 bp, 48 predicted proteins | sample GraSoiAngelo_129_FD_185886 | JGI IMG/M metagenome (GOLD analysis project Ga0209802, IMG submission 185886) | Grasslands soil microbial communities from the Angelo Coastal Reserve, California, USA - 14_0927_12_40cm (SPAdes) (version 2) | ecosystem: Environmental > Terrestrial > Soil > Grasslands ...
AGGGTACGGGAGAGGACGCGGCGCTCATCCCCCTGATCACGTCCGCCAACGTCGCCTGCGGTGGACACGCGGGCGATCCGCAGACCATGAGAGAGACGGTGGCGCTGGCCGTCCGGCACGGCGTCGCCATTGGCGCTCACCCCGGGTATGTCGATCGCGAGCACTTCGGCCGGCGACCGATGACACTCGATGAGCCCCAGCTGGTCGAGCTCATCCTCGATCAAGTGGGGGCCCTGGATGCGATCGCAGCTGTTGAGGGCGCAGCGCTCATGCACGTGAAGGCACACGGTGCCCTCTACAACCAGGCCGAGGTCGACGAGCGGCTGGCGCGGTCCCTGGTCAACGCCGTCCTGCGCTACCCTCGCCGGCTGGCGCTGGTTGGCCGCGCCGGGTCGGCTATGGAACGCGCCGCGCGGGCGGCTGGGTTGCCTTTCCGCGCGGAGGCCTTCGCCGACCGCCGGTACCGCGCCGACGGGGCGCTCGTGTCTCGGTCAGAGCCTGGCTCGGTCCTCGAGGATCCAGACGCGGTGGCGGCCCAGGTCAGGCGGCTGGTCCGGGACGGTGAAGTGGAGACCAATGACGGGAGTCGCGTTCCGGTGGCGTTTGAAACCCTGTGCCTTCACGGCGATACGCCCGGCGCCGCCCGGCTGGCGCGGCAGGTCCGGCAAGTGCTGGCCGAGCTCGGAGTCGCAGTCGCGCCCATCGGGCCAGTCCGGTAGCGGTACCTGCGGCCCGGCGGTTCCCGAGCTGGATTCGGCCAGCCCTGGTCCTGGCGGCGGTCGTGCTGACGTCCGGGCTGCTCGGCCGCGGCGCGGCGGCCGTCGTCTTCCATCCGAAAGCCACTGCCACCGTCACGGTGCACGCCAAACAGCTGGTCATCGTCAACCCGTACGCGACCGCCGAGGGCGCTCCCGTCGACTGGTATCGGGGCAACCTGCAGGCGGCTTCCAACTGGAGTATCGGAAAGGACCTGCCGCGCCAGCTGGGCGCCTACTACACGAGCCACGGCTACCGCTTCCTGGGGGTCGCCGACGCCAATACCTACACCTGGGTGGAGTCGTACGGATCCCGTCAACTGACCGGCGTGCCCATGGTGGACGCGACCTATCCCTTCGGTGATGTGCTGGCGCTCTACATGGACCACTGGCTGCCGGCCGACACGCTGCAGGGCGCAATCGACTGGATCGCCCAGGACGCCGGCTTCCCAATCCTGACAACCACCACGGCCGCCCGGCTGACGCCGGCGCAGTTGCGAGGCCTGCACGGGGTGTTCGGGGTGGAGGTGTACGACGGCCGCCTCGGCGAGGATGCCACCCAGCAATGGGACCAGCTCCTGACGACCGGAGCCCGCGTGTACGCCTTCGCCGCCGACGACGTTCGCAGCCTGAACGGAGACGGGTCGCCCGCGTCCCAGGGCCGCGGCTGGATTGAAGCGCTGGCGCCCGACCCGAGCCTGGAGAGCCTGCTGGCCGCCCTCCGCCAGGGCGCGTTCTATGCGTCGACCGGCCCACGATTCACGAGCTTCACCCTGTCCCAGCGGACCCTGTGCGCCACGGCGGAGCCAGGCACCACCCTGCGATTTATCGCCAAGCAGGCGCAGGTGGTCGGCAGCGGCGGCTCCACCGCTTGCTACACGGTCACCGGCCGCGAAACCTACGTCAGGGTCGAAGCGTGGGACGGGTCAGGCGGACGGGCCTGGAGTCAGCCCTTCTTCCTGAACTCAGTCTAAAGGTAGGTTCGAATCCTACCGCCCCAGCCATCGCCTTCAGGCGGTGGCCCTCCAGTCGCCAGGGGGGCAGGCGGTAACCATTGAGCCCAGAAAGGTGTTTACCGACGTGGTGTGAAGAGACTTGTTGCGGCTGCTTTCCTGCTGCCGATCGGCGGATTGATGCTAATGAGCTGTGGGGAACAGTCGACCGGCTCGTCGCCTACCTCGGCGAGCCCCCTGAGCTCCGGATCGCCTCTGAACTATTTTCGCGCCAACGACTGCGTTGATCAGCCGAGTGGCTCTCGGACTGCACCGCTAGGCGACAACTTCCACGTCGTGGTGCGGGTGCCCTCCGGCTGGACGAAAGTGCCGCCGCATCCCACGGAAACGGAGCTCTTAGGCCTGGATGCTCCAAGCGGCTACTCGAACCAACCGACGCGAATTCAAGTGCTCAGCTTGATGGGCTACTTCCAGACCGAAACGGTGGATCAGCTTGCTCAGCAGTACTACAGCCCCTCATATCACGAGAATGTTCCCTCAGGGCAACTGGTTGGCACCGTGACGGATTGCCCGGTTGCGGGAGAGCCGGCCGCATTTTTCCAATACATCCAGGGCAACGTCTCTGGTTACCTGGTGATTTTCCTGCACTTTCATTATCTCTATGGCCTGCGGCTTGAGGGGGCTGGCGGGCTGGATCCTCAAGCCGCTCGGGATGCCAAGAGGATTCTTGGCTCTTGGGAGTGGACAATCACTACACCACCGTCCCGATAATACGGAAAGGGTCCGTTTCTCCCGGAGCACCTTCTCGAAGTGGCGACCTCAGTTGCCAGACCCGACCGGTTGACCCAGCTCTTCGTGACGCGTGGGCGCGTCCTGACTCAGGCGCCACGCGGGAGTTAGACCGCTGCTTCCCCTCCCGGAAGCGGAATAAGCTCCGAGGCCGCGTAGTCGGTCCTGATGCCACCTGCAACCGTCTGAATGACCCACACCGTTGCATAGGAGATGGCAAAGATGACGGCCATCACGACGATGATTCCCAGGACCTCAATCCCAAGCTGCTTGACCGCGGCCCCGCCGCCGCCGAAGAGCAGGCCGTTCGGTAGGCTCGGAAACCCTGAGCCCGTCGCAAACGCTGTCTGCGCGAAGAAGGCGATCATCACCACGCCGAATAGACCACCCAGGAGGTGGCCGGGCAAAAGGCCGACCGGATCGGTGTACCAGCCAGATCGGCCAAAAAACCGCTCACCCGTGACAAAGAGAGGTCCTGCCAGGACGCCGAGGATGATGGCGCTGCCTGGACTCACGAACCCGGCCAGCGGCGTGATGACGATCAGTCCCATCAAGATACCGTTGACGGCATAGAGCATTCCGGGACTCTGTCGTGTCTGCAGGTAGGCGGTCCCCATAGTCGACAGCATGGCGGTCGCCGCGGCCAGGAATGTGGTCAACACTACGACGATGGCCTCGTCGTTGAAGGCCAGGACGCTGCCAGGATTGAACCCGAACCATCCCACCCAGAGCAGCAGGATGCCGAGTGTCAACCAACCGGGGCTGATCTCGGTCGGGACCTTGGGACTTGTGACGAGGCCGGCTCGCCGCTCGCCGCGCCACAGCGCGTACATGATGCCCAGCCCGGCCGCGGCCGCGGCCCCGTGGACGACCAGCCCGCCGGCGAAATCGACCATCCCGATCTTCGCGAGCCACCCACTTGGGTTCCAGATCCAGGCCGCCGGGAGGTTCCAGATGAGGACGAAGTAGACGATCGAATAGATGAAGAAGGCACCGAGCTTCATCTTCCGCAGCACGATGACGCCCACCAGGGCGAGGGTGACGGCGGCGAACGCGGTCTCGAACAGGAAGTAGGTTCCCAAGCGCAATCCCGAGCCGGTCACCGACCACCAGACCCCGCTGACCTGGTTCGAGAGCCCACCCAGGAAGAGGCCGGGGCCGTAGAACGGGTTGCCGATGATCCCGCCGAGCGTGGGCGCAAACGCGGTGTTGAAGCCGACGACACCCATCACCACCAGCGCGGTGCCGGTCATAACCACGGTCTTGAGGAGGCTCAGGTGCAGGCGTTCCCCTAGCTCGCCGACCTCGAGGAAGCCCACCGCAATAGTCATGACGAAGACGAGCAAGCCAGCGATGATCACCCACAGGTTGTTGGCGAGGACCTGGGCCGTCATTCGCGTCAGTCACCTCCTGAGTCGGCTGGAGACTGACTATGGACCGGGTCTCGCATGGGTGTCAAGGGCAGTCCGCTTCGGTGGCGGCATGCTGAGAAAGGGCGACTTCGGCCTAGGCGCCGATTGCCCTTGACCCGCACAGGTTGGACGGCAGCGGAGCAGTGGACCCAGCCATCGCCTTAGCCGGGCCAGACGTCCAGCAAGATGTCGTAAGGAAGGGCAGTCTCCAGCCCGGTGTTCAAGTTGTAGGCAAAGACCCCTGGGGCTGCACCTGGTGGGCCGTTGGCGTCGGCCCTGCCGTACAGGAGGAGCCCTGCTGAGGCGAAGAACGGACCCTGGCGGAGCGAAGACAGCGCCCGGGTCTTGAGCGTCTGTAGATCGAGCAGGGCCACCCGCGGGTTTCCTTGAGCGTCCAACACCATGTATGCGATGGCGCGTCCGTCCGGTGAGATGGACGGCTCGTACCACCTCAGCCCCGGTACCAGGGTGGTCACCGTTCCGGACGGGTCCCACGTCCGGAGGCCGTTGCCATCCCGGAAATAGAGGCGGTCGACTCCTCGAGACCAGACCGCCATGGTGGCAAAGGCGGGCGACTGGATGTCGCTGCTCGGCGACGCCCAGACCACCCTTCCGTCCGACGTCCGACGGACCTGGAAGGTATTCGGGATCGTTACCGTATCCACGAGAACGAAATAGCTGCCCGTCGGCGAGAAACGGATGGCGATCTCATCGTCCCAGCCTCCGCCCCGGCCCCCTTGGCCCGTGAATGAACCGACTGAAGCGGCAGGCTGGTTGCCGAGCTTGAGCCAGAGATGGTCCGCCAAGTAGGCCAGCGTGTTCCCATCTGGGCTCCAATCCCAGGCTTCAATGGTGCCGGTCTCCGAGCTCACGAACGTCCGGGTGACCTGGTCCATGGCGTTCGTCCGGACGAGTCGGGACGGGGATGCCCCCGAAGCCCAGCCGCTGAGAGGAACGTAGGAGATTTCGCTAGCTGAATAGAATCGCACCAGCGAATACGCGTTTGTGAGCGTGCAAAGGGTCCGCGGCCGCGTGATGTCGTGCAGATCGACGAGCAAGGTCTGGGTTGGGTCGGTTGGCCAGACGAGCGCAAGCGGTGGGCCGCTTGGCGTCGTGTTGCAGGTCAGCTGGGGCGCTGGCGGAAGAGTGGGAGTAGCGTTCGGCGGTATCGGACTCGGACTGGGTGACGATGCCGCAGTCGGGGAGGAAGAAGTTTGCGATGTTGAGGAGGGAGAAGGTTGCGAGGTCGGCGAGGGGGTCGCTGTACCGGTGGTTCTTGGCCCGCAGGCGCTGGCCAGCGCCGCCATCGCAACGAGCCACGCGACTGATCTACCCCTCACGCTGAAACACTCCCTCAGAGAGCAAACGGCTCGAGGACGAAAAGGGTTTCTAGCCGGACGGTGGCTCCGAGATCTGCCAGATCTGACCGGTGGGCCTTCTCGGCTAGGCGGTGGCGCTGGCGGTGGGAGCGGTGCCGCCGGTCGTGAACTTCCACACCTGGTGGAAGGGGACTCCGTTGATGGAGCCGGCCAGCGTCATCGTGTAGCGAGTCTGCGGGTGCAGCGGCGTCTGGGCCAGGAACCCGAAGGAGTTCTCCATCTCGGGGTTGTCTGGCAGCAGGCTGATGCCCGGCACCGACTGACCCGATCCATCCTGCAACTGCCAGCTCTGGATGGCGACCGAAGCCGTTCGGTCGAAGATCGCGGTGATCGGGTAGCCGACTGGATAGGGGGCGTTGGGCGCCGGATCCGGAATCTCGTTGCCGTAGAACGCCGGCGGGACCTCCGTCTGATCAGGGGCGGGGTAGAGGACGATCCGGCCCGGGTTGCGGGCCCCGTCGCGGTACGCCATGTCCAGCACCTGGACCGTTAGCGGTCCCAGGCTGGCATCGCCGTAGCCCGCCTCCAGCAGGTCCGCGCGCAGGATCGGGATGCGGTGGAACACGGAGTCGATCCAATCGGTGACGGCCGCCGTTGGGGTATCGCGGTGGGTGATGTCTTCGGTCATGGAGCGGGCCGGGTAGCCGAAGTGCTCGGCCCGGGTGAGGACGTTGTCACCGGTGTAGCCGAGGCCGGCGCGGACCTCGCGATGAATGCCCAGGTCGCGGATGGCGGGGCTGGCCCCGTTGAAAAAAGTGTAGTAGGCGTGGGACAGAGTCGACTGGTGGATGACGCTGGACATCGCAATTGCCGGAAGGCCGGCGATCCGCCGGTAGCGGTTGATGGCGGCCAATGCCTCATCCTGGCGGACGCTGGCCACCTGATCCAGGTTGACGAACTGGCTGGCCGTGCCGCGGCCGCCCTCCGGGACCACACTGGTGGCGGCTGCCTCGGTGGCGGCTTTCGGATCGTTCTCCAGGTAGCGGAGGAGCGCCACCAGGTAGGAGCCCGCTTCCACATCCGACGCCTGCGCCGACAGGGCTGCCCGCTCATCCGACTCCGCGGCCTTGAAGTCGTGGTCGAGGGCCACCGCGATGTCTCCTAAGAGCTTCAGGTCGAGCGCGTTGCCCGGCTGCAATCGCAGGGCCGCCTGGTAGGCCGTTTTGGCCACCAGGTAGTCCTGGGCTAGCAGGGCGGTCTCGCCAAGCTGCTCGCGCAGGCTGGGATCATCCGGGGCCAGCAGGCTGGCCCGCTGCAGGAAGGCCGTCGCCGCCGCGAGGTCGCCCCGGTTGATGGAGAAGTTGGCCAGCTCCAGCAACCGCTCGATCCAGTCGGGCTGGGCACCGGCCGCCGCCCGCAGGTGCGTCAGAGCTGCGGGGTAGTCGCGCTTGTCGCGGTAGAAGTTGCCCCAGTTCCGCTCCACTTCGGCCTTCTCATAGGCGGTGGTGGCCAGCGAGGCGGCCGTCTTCAGCTCGGCCTGGGCGTCCGAATAGTTCCCCAGGTCGGCGAGCGCCTCGCCGTAGAACGAGTGCGCCAGCGACGAGTGCCCGGCGATCCTCACGGCCACCCCGCCCGTCTGCGCCGCCGCATTGAGCTGGTTGTTCCAGTCCTGGACCCGCGTGAGGACGGTCAGGGCATAGCCGTCCTGGGGCGCCAGGCTGGAAGCAGCCGTCGCCTCTTTGAGCGCGTCGGCCTGTTTGAGCTGGTAGTTCAAGAGGAGGGCGTAGGCGGCGTGGGGTTGGGGGTCCCGCGGATGGTCGTGGATCAGTTGCTGGAATTGGGCCGCCGCCGCCGCGTAGCGGTTGTGGAACATCAAGTCCAGTGCCGTTTGCACGGTGGGGCCGGTGTGGTGCGGAACCGGGGTGCAGGCCGTGACCAGCAAGGCGATGAGGATGGACGCCAGCCGTCTCACAAGTTCAGTTTATCGACCCCTTCCCGCGCAACCTTCACAGAACCGTTGCCGCCGCGTCAGCGATCGTGAACAGGACTTCGATAGACCCTCACGCGATCGTCACCTAGACTCCCACCGTGACCGACCAGCCACGGGGCCTGTCGTCCTCCGGGCCTCGGCGGCCACGCAGCTCCCGTCTTCGACTGCTGCCGGGCGGGAGCGTCAGCCCCGAGCCCTCCTTCCGGCTCTTGACCCAGATCAGCGCTGCCCTCAGCACGTCGCTAGACCTGGACCAGACGCTGCGAGACACACTGGAGCGGCTCAACGCCACCATCGCCTTCGACGCGGCCACCGTCTTCTTGCTGGATGACGGCGGTCGAGAGCTGAAAGTCAAAGCCGCCATTGGCGTCCCGGTATCCCTAGCCGAGCTGACCAGCTTCAAAGTGGGAGAGGGCGTGGTCGGCTGGGTGGTGCAGCATGCCACCACCGCCCTCATCGCCAACTCGGCGGTGGACGCGCGCTACAAGTCCACCGGGCCGGCCCGCCAAGCGCGGACCGTGCTGGCGGCCCCCCTCCGCACCGCCACCGGGGTGCTGGGTGCGTTGGTGCTGGTGCGGCCGGCGGCGGAGCCGTTCGGGCCGGATCACCAGCGCCTGGTGGAAGCTGTCGCGGGCCAGGCCGCGGTCGCCATCGAACATTCGCGGCTCTTCGAGACCGAGCGGGCGTCGCGCCGGCGCGCAGAAGCCCTGCTGGAGGCGGCCCAGGCTTGCAGCGAGGCCGTCACTGTGCCGGAATTGCTGCAGCGCGCCGTTAAACGGGTGGCCGTGACCATGCGAGCCCGCGGCGCCGCCATCTTCCTCCCCGACGAAGACCTGGCCACCATCGCGGGCGTCTTCGAGGGCGGCGACGAGCCTACCTCGATCTTGCAGGGGGTGGTCAAACAGCGGATTGACGCCTTTCCGCTGGGTCGCGCCTTGCGCGACGCGCACGACCCCATCGTGGTTGACCCCACTGACCTTCGTGACCTGATCCCGGAGGTCGTCTTCACCCGGTTGGCAGCCCGCCAGCTGGTCATCGTTCCGATCCGCTGGCACGACCAGCTGCTGGCGGCGCTGGTGGTCGGGTTCGCGCCCGGGGCCGACGCCGGCCCGGCTGAGGTTGAACTGCTCAACGAGGTGGGTCGCCAGGTGGCCCTGGGGATGGAGCGGCTCCGGTTGCAGGGTCGCGTCCAGGAGCAGGTCAACCAGATGGCGGTGGTCGGCGAGCGCAACCGCATCGCCCGCGACCTGCACGACGGCATCGTCCAATATGTGTACGCCCTCGGGCTGAACCTGGAACATGCGCGCGACCTGCTCCAGGCCGATCCGCCGGCGGCGGCCACCATCCTGACCCAATCGGTGGAGCAGGTGAACCATGTGTTGTCCGAGATGCGGACGTTCATCTACCAGCTGCGGCCGATCATCATGCGGGAGAAGGAGATCGGCCAGTGGATCGCGGACCTGTGCCGGCAATTCCAGCAGGCCACCTCGATCGATGTGGTGACCCAGATCGGAAAAACCGGGGGGCGGGAGCTGTCGCCCGAGATCTCGATTGCGCTCTTCCGGATCATCCAGGAGACGCTGGCCAACATTTACAAGCACGCCAGCGCCCGCACCGCCACCTTGCTCCTCGAGTTCCAGCCGGAAGGCGTCCGGCTCCGGATCGCGGACGACGGTATCGGATTTGACCCAGCGCGGCGAGGCGCGCCCGAGATCGGACATGGCCACGGCCTGGCCAACATCGAGGAGCGCGTGCGCGACCTCAATGGGACGGTCAGCGTGGACAGCGCTCCCGGTCACGGCAGCCGGCTGGAGGCGGTGATTCCCTACCGATGAGCGAGCTGCCCGAGATCAAGCTGCTGATCGCCGACGACCACGAGATGGTCCGCCTGGGCCTGCGATCCTTGCTGGAGTCGAACCCCCGGATCCGGGTCGTCGGCGAGGCCACCTCCCCCCACCATGCCGTGTATCAGACGTCGCTGCTGCGGCCGGACGTCGTCTTGTTGGACGTCCGGATGCCCGGGGGTAGCGGGATCGACGCCTGCCGCGAGATCCTGGGTCGCAACCTGGGGGCCCGGGTGATCATGCTGACGTCCTTCGCCGACGAGGATGCAGTCTACGAGTCGATCATGGCCGGGGCCTCGGGCTACCTGCTCAAGGAGATCGACAAGAAGGCCCTCATCGATGCCGTCGTGTCGGTCTACGAGGGCCGGTCGCTGCTGGATCCGGAAGTTACCCGCAAGGTCCTGGAGCGGATCCGCAAGATGGCGGCCGCCTCGGACGACGTGGAGAAGGCCGCCCTGTCGGAGCAGGAGAAGCGGGTCCTCCGGCTAGCCGCCCACGGGAAGACCAACAAGCAGATTGCGGCCGACCTCTTCCTGTCTGACAAGACGGTCAAGCACCACGTCTCCAACATCCTGAGCAAGCTGAACCTGACCTCCCGTGCCCAGGCCGCCGTCTGGGCCACCCAGCACGGCCTGCTGGACGAGCCCGAGAAAAAGGCCAGTTAGCGCAGCGGGGCCACGCTTAGTACGGCACGGCCGGAGGCCGAGGGGGTCGGCGGGCAGGCGCTGCGATTTACGCAGTGCCGGTGCGATGTCGTCAAGAGAAAGAGCCGTGGCGGCTCTTGACGACTCGCAGCAACCGCCGGAAGGGGGATCTGCCCCCTTGTCGAGTCTCTGCGCCGGAGGGGGGCGGACGCCAGATTCCGTTACGGGGCGCGTTGCTTTTTGCGGGAGAAGCCTGCGCCATGGGCCGTTCGGCAGCGAAGCCGGGCCGGACGGCAGATAGAGCAGGGGGCAGGCGCAGGCTACTCTCGCATAACGTTCCCTGCGGGACGAAGTTCCGGAGGTTTGCATGCTGCTGGTCGACAAGGTCAACAAGGGGAAGCACCCCGAGAAGCCCCACGGCTCGGGGGAGCCTGGGAGCGCGCCCGGCCTCAGCAGCCTGACGGTCAAGCCGAGCGCCCTGGCTGGACGGGTGGCCGATCTCGACAAGATCAAGCGCACCATCCACGAGCGGCTGCTGACCTCGATGGGTGTCGACGTCGACAGCCGGCCGGCCGACGTCCGGAAGAAGATCGCCGAATTGGTCGAGGTCTACTGCGAGGAGGCAAAGCTCCGGCTTCCGAAAGTCGACCGGGAAGAGCTGGCCGAGATCATCGGCCACGACGTGCTCGGGCTTGGGCCGCTGGAGCAGCTTCTGGAAGACCCTGAGGTCAGCGAGATCATGGTCAACGGCCCGAAGACGATCTTCATTGAGCGCCGTGGCCGCATCGCGCAGGCGGAGCAGACCTTCCAGGACGAGGTCCAGCTGCGCCGGGTGATCGATCGGATCGTGTCTAGCATCGGGCGCCGGGTCGATGAGTCGCACCCCATGGTGGACGCCCGCCTGGCAGACGGCTCCCGCGTCAACATCGTGATCGCGCCGCTGGCGGTGTCGGGATCGAGCGTCACCATCCGGAAGTTCTCTCGGGTGCCTTACCGGGTCGATGACCTGGTCACCTTCGGGACGCTGAACCACGAGATGGCGAGCTTCATCCGGGCCTGCGTCCGCTCTCGCGTCAGCCTGGTGGTCAGCGGCGGCACCGGCTCCGGGAAGACGACGACCCTCAACGTGCTGTCCAACTTCATCCCAGACAACGAACGGATTGTCACGGTCGAGGACACCGCGGAGCTCCAGCTGCGCCATCGCAACCTGGTCGCGCTTGAAGGTCGCAGCGCCAACGTGGAAGGCAAGGGCCTGGTCAGCATCCGCGACCTGGTGGTGAATGCTCTCCGCATGCGTCCCGATCGCATCATCGTCGGCGAGTGCCGGTCGGGGGAGACGCTGGACATGCTGCAGGCCATGAACACCGGCCACGACGGCAGCATGACCACCGTGCACGCGAACAGTCCGAAGGACGCGATCAACCGGATCGAGACCATGGTGATCATGAGCAGCTCGGACATGCCTCTCCAGGCCATCCGGGAGCAAATCGTGGGCGGCATTACCCTCCTGGTCCACCAAGCGCGGCTGCGCGATGGCCGCCGCTGCGTAACGCACATCGCGGAGATCACCGGCATCGAATCGGGCCGGGTCATCGTCCAGGACATCTGTCGCTTCGAGCAGACCGGACTGGACGCCGAAGGCAACGTGCTGGGCACATTCCGCTTCACGGGTGTGGTCCCCAAACTGTTGCCCTCGCTCAAGGCCAACGGCGAAGAAATCCCCCTCGAGACATTTGGTCGGAGCGGCCTGCAGGTCATCGATGGCCGCCGCCCACCAGTGTCGTCCGCGGTGCCCGCAGCCGCCGAGGAGTAGCCATGCCGGGTGGGTTTTTCCCGTGGCGGCGGAAGCCGGCGCCCGGACCGCCAGTGTCGCCGCCCAAGGCGTCGTCGCCGGTGGCGCCCTCTGAGGAACTCTCGCAACTGCAGGCCCAGCTGAAAGTCGCCCAGGCCGGGCGTCGCCAGCTGCGTCAGGAGATGGACACCCTGACCAGGGCGAAGCGCGAATCCGAGCAGGCGCTGGCCGGCAGCCAACAGAAGGTCACCGGCTTGCAGGCCGAGGTCCAACGGCTGACGGACGTCACCAAGAGCCTCGAATCGCAGCTGGCGGCCAGCCACGCCTCCTTCGTCGAGCACGCCGCCCGAGTCCAGGAGCTGGAAAGCCTGATTCCGCAGCACGCCACCCTGCGGGCGGCCTATGAAGCGGTGGACCGCGAGCGACAGTCGCTGAGCCGGCGGGTGGCCGATTTAGCCGGCAGCCGGGACGGGCTGCAGGCGGAGCGTGACCGGTTGGCTGCCGAGGTGGCGTCCGCTCATGCCACGCTGGCCGCCCGGGACACGCAGATTGCGGCCCTGGGGAGTGCCGAGGACCAGTGGAAGCAGATGATCGCCCAACTGACCCAGGAGACCGCCAACCAGAAGACCAACCTGGCCGGTATGCAGGCCAAGCTGGCTCGTCTGTCGGCGCTGGAAGCCGAGCATGCGCGGCTGAAAATCGAATACGACGCGGTCGATGCCCGTTGCGACGTGGCACGAGCCCAGCTGGCCGAGGTAGAGCACGCGCTGGAGACCTCCCAGGCGACCATCAAGGCCGCCCAGCGCCTGTCCACCGCGGTCGAGTGGCGGGCCGCCCTGGACAGCATTCTGGACGCCGCCTCCGAGCTGGTGCGCTTTGAACGCGGGACGCTGGCGCTGGCGGACAGCGTGCAGGAGACCCTGAAGATCGAAGCCGCCCGCAACAGTCCGATCGACGTCAGCCAGATGTCGCGCTTCAAGGTCGGGGAGGGGATTGCCGGGTGGGCGCTGTCGCATCGCCAGCCGGTGTTGGTGCGCGACAGCCGCAACGATGCGCGGTTCAAGGCCAGCGACCCCTCGCACCAACCGCGATCGTTCATCGCCGTCCCGCTGCTGGAGGGCAACGATGGTCTCGGGGTCCTGACCCTGGTCCGCTCGGCCAACGACCCGTTTACCGACGAGGACCTGAAGAACCTGGCTCGAGTTGGAAGCGACGCCGCCCGCGCGTTGACCAACGCCCGGCTGGTCGACTTCCTCAAGCAGCGTCAGGCTGAGCTGACGACCCTGGTTCGAAAGACCGGCGACCTCTTCGCGGCGACCGAAGTCAAAGATGCGGTGGCCATCATCTGCCGCAGCGCGTGCGAACTGGCCGGCGGCAGCGCCGCGCTGGTGGCGTTGCAGGACAGCAAGGGCCAGCTGGAGGTCATCGGCTCCCAGAACATTCCCGCCGAGGTCCTCCGGGACCGAATCGCCTGGAGCCAGCCGGCGGCCCTCGACGTCATCCGCTCCGGCCAGCCGTGGGTGGCGGCCATGAAGGAGATCCTGCCGGCCGGCCTGTTCGAACGAGCCGAGGCCGCTGGCATGCGCCTTTTGGCATCGATCCCGTGCATGACCGCGCCGGCCACCCCGTCCGCCGAGACCGAACTCCTGCTCCGGTCCGAGCCCGGCGGCGACCCCGAGCAGCAAACAGCCATCATCGGGGTCATTCACGTCTACCGGAGCACGCTCGACCCGTTCTCCCCCGCCCAGCTCGAACAGCTCCAGCGGTTTTCGGATCAGGCCGCCGCAGCGCTCAAGCTGGTCCGCCGGGAGGAACGGATCAAGACCCAGCTGCAGACCACCGCCTCCGTCAACACCCGGCTCATGGGGCGCGAACGCTACATCCAGCAGCTCCAGTTCCGGATCGCGGAGCTGGAACGGGAGCTGGGGAGGTACAGGGCGGCATGAACGGTTTCAAATGGTGGTCGCCTCGCCGGCGTCGGCTCGAGTCGCGCCGGGCATTCGTGAAGGCGTTGGACCGCGAAGTGAACCGGGCCGGCCGCGGCCAACACGCGCTGGCGCTGCTGATGCTGGAGCTCCAGGCGATCTCGCATGGCACCCTGGAGTCCAACCGCCGGGTGGCTCGGGAGGCGGTTGCGCATGTGGGGGCGCGGCTCATGGATCAGACCTTTGACCTGGGAGATGGACTGGTGGCACTTCTGTGCCCATACGCCACCGCTTATGGCGCGGAGAACACGATCGCGGCCCGGCTGCGGGCGGGCCTGACGAGAACGGCCGCCGGGCCGGTCAGTGTCAGCGTCGGCATCGCGGCCTACCCTGCCGATGCCAGCCATGCCCGCGACCTGGAAGGGCGGGCCCGCGCTGCCTGGGCCGCCGCCCGGCAACGCGGCGGGGGCGTCGTCGCCTGGCACGAGCTACGGGCCACGTCCAGCCGGCCTGAGGATGCCTGGCTCTCGCTGGCGCTGGGTGACCTGCGCATGTTCGAGTCGATTCGCGCCTACCTGGAGGACGGCAGCCGGGTGGGCGAGATGTCGGAGCGTCAGCGCGTGGGCGACCGGCTGGCGGGCGCCCTGGCCCTGACCGAGGTCGAGCGCCACGCCCTGCAGGCGGCGCTGCTCCTTTACGACCTCGGCCGGATCGGGGTCCTGGACGCCATCTGGCAAAAAGCCGGCCCCCTTTCACCGGACGAGCGCCAGGCTATGGAAGCGCATCCCGTGATCGGCGCGTCATTACTGCGCGACCACGCCGCGGCGGCGCCCCTGTTGCCTATCGTCCTCTACCACCACGAGCGTTTCGACGGCAGCGGATATCCGGAAGGGCTGAGCGGCCCGGCCATCCCGCTCCTGGCCCGTGCGGTGGCGGTGGTTGACGCCTACCTGGCCATGCTCAACGACCGGCCCCATCGTCCCCGGCGCAGCCGCTCGGAGGCCCTCACCGAGTTGTGGCGGGGAGCGGGCAGCCAGTGGGATCCGCGCATGGTCGAGGCGCTCGCCGGGTCGATCTGACCTGACCGGGGGGCAGACCCCCCCGCTTCGGCTGTGTCAAGCCATGCTCGCCGCGGCTCGCTCTTCGGCCGTGACCCCGCCGGATCGGCGTGCAAACGCACACCGATCCCCCCTCGGCCAAAGGGCCGGCGTATACGTCGAACTGGTCGTCTGAGCAAGCTATGGCACAAATGTTCCGTCTTGTCGTTGGTGCCGAAATCTGGTATGGTGTTTGGTGCTGTCCAGGAATGGGCGGCTTTTTTTGTGCCCGCCGCAGGGCTGGTCAGGCCCCGCTCGTTACCATTGCTCGGCGCCCTCGTTAGCAGGGGAAGCTGAGATGGTACGGCGCAAACCGGGTTTCCCGGTCGGTCGAATTGTGTTCCTGAGCCTGGCCGGCTTTGCCCTGCTGTTCTGCGCCCTGGCGGCCTTTGCCTACATTCGCTTTACCTTCTTCCTGAAGCAGGTGGCGCCCAATGCCGACATCAGGCAGATCCTGGGCATCGTGGAACAGCCGCACGCGGTCCAGGCCGCCCAACACCTGGGACGAGTCAACTTCCTGCTGCTCGGATACGGCGGAGCCGGCCACGACGGCGCGTACCTGACGGACAGCATGATGGTCGTGTCCGCCCAGACCGACACCCACCAGCTGGCCATGATCTCGATCCCCCGCGACCTGTGGATCAGCATCCCCACCAACCGTTACGGGCTGTACTGGACCACGAAGATCAACGGTGCCTATACGATCGGCGTCGATGACAGCACCTTTCCCTACAAGGACGCCCGCTTCAGCGGACCGCTTGGAGGCGGCAATCTCTCGAGCGAGATGGTCCATCGGGTGACGGGGCTACCCATCCAATATTGGATCGCGGTCGACTTCGACGGCTTTCGCAAAGTCGTGGACTCCGTGGGCGGCATCGATCTGAACGTGCCCCAGGTCCTGGACGACCCGTATTACCCGGCCGGCGAGACCACCGGGTACCTGCACATCCATTTCAATGCCGGGTGGCAGCACATGAATGGGGAGCAGGCTCTCGAGTACGCCCGCTCCCGGGAGACGACCTCCGACTTCGACCGCTCGCGGCGGCAGCAGCAGATCCTGCTCGCCGTCCGGCGCAAGGTCCTGAGTATCGACGGAATCCCCAAGCTCTTCGGGCTCATGGGCGCCCTGCAGGCTCATGTCCGTACCAACATGGACCTGGCGACGCTGCGCAGGTTCGCGGACACCATGAGCCGCCTGGAGGACACGCACGCGGCGCGGGTGTCCATCGACAACACCAACTTCCTCTACACCGCGCACAGCGAGGATGGGCAGTACATCCTGCTTCCATACGACGTGGCCTTCGCGGGCCTGAAGCACTACCTGGACCAGGTCTTCGCCGACCCGGAGGTACCCGTCGAGGGCGCTGCCGTCCAGTTCGTCAACGGGACGGACAATTATGGCCTCGCCAGCCGATCGATGGCCGACCTGCTCACCCAGCTCTGGTCGTGGGCGGGCGTCAAGACGATCGCCCCGGCGGACGCCGCCCGGCTTGCCTACGTCCAGTCCGAAGTGCACGACTACTCGAACGGAACCGCCCCCGACACCGTCGCCTTCCTGGCGGCCTTCTTCAACGCCCGGGTCATCACCGAGGCTGGGCCTTCTCCGTCAGGGGCGGGCGTGGTCGTCATCGTGGGCAGCACCTTCGCCCGGAGCTTCATTCCGTATCTCCCGCCGCCACCCCCGGCAGCGGCGCCGACTCCCAGTCCCACGGCTAGTGCGACACCACGGCCCATCGGGCCATAGAGAAGTCCTCCCGTTTGGGAGAGGGAGACACGCGCCGAAACCCCCACCCTACCCACGCTGCCGCGGGCACGGAGGTACGTAGAGACGTTTCTCCTCCCTGGCACGGTCGAACCCCGCAACGGGGGGAGGAGAATCGGAAGGCGACTTTGAGAGGGTTGGCCTAGTCGACGGTGCCGCGGCGTCGGCGTTGCGCGGCCGTGAGTCGCCCCAGGAAGGTATCCAGGATTCGCCGTGAGGCAAGCCCTTCACCGGCGCGGCGGGGGGCTTTGCGGCGGTCGGCCTTGAGGTCGATCAAGTAGCGTTCCTGCTGCGTCCAGACCAGCTCGATCAAACGGCTGAACGTGACCGCCGGCTCGATGACGATCCCTTCCTTCTCCAGCCGCTCCCGCACGGCAGCCGGGAGGGCGCGGGCATCGGCCAGGTTCAACCGCTCGAGGGCTTCGAGCAAATCATCGAGCCTCCGCAACCGGTATCGTCGCTCGGCCTCATTGGCGTAGGCTCGGGGGGTCGGGTCCAACAGCGCCTCCTTTGGGGTTGCTAGATCGGTATAACGCCGGAGCTGGCGATCACTTCCACACCGGGGCGCCTCCAGACATGTTAGCCCCTAGCCCGACTCCACTACGCTATCGACGTCATGCCTCACTGGTTCAGGGGTCGGTAGTCGTGGACGGCTTCGCTGGCACGTTCAAGGAAGCGGTCGGTCGCTGGCGCCGGCGCCATCGGCACCCACCCGCCAACGAGCAGTGGTTTGCTGTCCATTACCGGGCCGGCTGGCTGGTGGAGAAGCTGACCACGCTGGAAAGCGTCTACCTGTTGCGCCAGGGGCTCGACGTCAGGCCGCTGGCGGCGGAGCGCCCGCCCCGCAAGAAAGGAAAGGATGGCCAGGTAGCAACCGTGGACACGGATGCGGACGGGCCAGAACCTGACCATCAGGCAGAGCCGACCGATGCGGAGGAGGGGGAACCGGCGGGCTCGGTGGAACCGACCGTTCCACCCGCCGTCGATGCCGGATAATCGGCCCATGGGCCGGAGACGAGTCCCGGGTGTGGTGCGGGCGGCGCTGGCCGGGCTCGGGCTGATCCTGGACCCCCTGCTGGGCCTGGTCCTGCTGAGCACCGCCCTGGCCCGCCGTCAGCGGCCGACCCCCAAATGAAGGTCTACCTCGGGCGGGCGGTCACCGGCGAGCTGGGCCCGCGTTCTCTGGAGGCGATCCAGCTGGCCCATCGGGCGTTACGCGAGCTGGGCGCCCAGATCCTGTGCGAGCGGGTGGCGGACCCCGATTACCGACCGGGAATCGACCGGCCGCAGCTGATCGGAGAAATGATGCGCCGCGAGTTGGGCGAGGCCGATGCCGGATGCTTTGAAGCCACCGGCCGCAGCACCGGGGTGGGGTTTGAAGCCGGGTGGCTGGTTGCCCGAAAACGCCCGGTCCTCTTCCTCTACGACGCGGACGCGCCGCCGGCGTCGGCCGTGGTGCTCTATCCCGTCTTCGACAACTGTCTCGCTGTGCCCTATCGGGACCTGATGGAAATCGACCCGGCGGTCCGCACCTTCTGCGCCACCATCGCTCCCTATCTGTCGGTCCAGGCCGAAGCCTGATCCTGTCGAGGCTGCCCTACCGGATCAGCCATGGTGTACCGGGTCTGCATCCTGACCGTCAGCACCAAGGGCTCCCGAGGGGAACGCACCGACGAGAGCGGCGAGCGGCTGGCTGAGATGGTTATGCGGCTTCCGGCCGAAGTCGTGGGTCGCGCGCTGGTCAGCGACGAGGTCCCCGAGATCCGCAAGCAGGTCCATGAATGGCTCAAGGCGGTCGATCCCCACCTCATCCTGCTTACCGGCGGCACCGGGCTGAGTCCTCGTGACGTCACGCCGCAGGCGCTGGCGCCACTCTTCGACTATGAGGTCCCGGGCCTGGCCGAGGCCATGCGCGCCGCGGGGCTCAAGAAGACGCCGCACGCCATGCTCTCCCGTTCGGTCGCCGGCGTCAAGGGACGAACCCTGATGCTCGCTGTCCCTGGGAGTCCACGCGGGGCGACGGACAGTGTTGAAGCGGTGATGGAAGCCCTGCCGCACGCGCTTCGCATGCTGCGTGACGATGTGAGTGACGTGCCGGCGGCCCACCGTCCCTCGTAACGGCAGACCTTACCTATAAGCGACCACAAGTTGTTGCGGTCGCAGCACGCAGTGTACGATTGCCACCGGCGATGGCGGCGCTCATTACTTCTTGAATCATCTAGTTTGACCGGCGTCGCCGGATGAGCGTGCGTCGGGCCCCGACGGCCCCGCGAACCGTCAGGCCGGTGAGCGGCCGGTCACTGAGGTCCACGCCTGGGCCAACGCAGTCCAAACCCAGGGAGTCGGAGTCGACGCCAACCCTCGCCACCGTGCCGCCGATGCTGGTGCGTGCGGCGAGCGACATCGACACGGCCGTGGAGCTCATCCGACAGGTGCAGGCGATCGCTGGCGATGCCACCCTGATCGTGCTGACCGCGACGGATCAGCGGGCAGCCGCACTGCAGGCTGCCTTTCGAGGTCCACCCACGGCGCGCCGGCGGCTGACTATCGAAAGCTGCCGAAACCACGCCAAGCGGCTCCTGCGCGAGCTCGATCCCCACTATCGGCGGGGAGTGCGGGTGCTCGACGCTAGTCAACGGCGGGCGGTCACGCGTGATCTCCTCCGCCAGCTCGGATTCCCGGCGACGTCGGCCGCCGTCGAGCACTCGCTGCTGGCGCTCAGCCGCATGAAGAGTCAGCTGGGAGGCGACGCCGTGGTCAGCGCCTTCGCGGCGTCGCAGCAGCTGGAACTGCTCAGCCGCTATGATCGGGCGCTCCACGCCCGGCGCGCGGTGGACGCGGACGATCTGCTGGCTCGACCGGTGCGGCTGCTCCGCCATGATCCGGCGCGGCTCACAGCCGGGTCGAGCCTCGTAGTGATCGACCAGTACAACCAGCTCAGTCCGCCCGAGCTCGAGCTGGTCACCGCGGTTGCGCAACGGGCCGGCGGACCGGTGGCGGTCTTCACCGCGCCGGATGAGGCTCGCCGCGATCGTTTCCGGCTCGATTTCCCGGACGCGGTCGAGACCGAGCTGCCGCTGACCACCACGCCCGCGCTGGCGGCGGCAACCGCCCGACGGCGCGTCCTGGCGGCGTGGCCTTCGGGTGAGGAACGCCGGGTCTCTTACCAGGCCACCGACGAGGTCGATGAGGCCGGCTTTATCGCGGCGGAGATTGCCCGGCTGCGCCGGGGCGGTCTCTCACCGACCGACATGGCCGTGACCTACCGCCTCGGTGCCACGGCGGACACCCTGCAAGAAGCGTTTCGGCGAGCCTCCATCCCGGTGAGCCGGGTCGGCTGGTGCGCCGATGACCATGACACCCGGCTGGACGTGCTGGCGTACCTGCGCCTGGTGGCGGACTCCGATAACGACGCTGCCTTTGCCCGGGCGCTCGGCCGTCCCTCCCGCGGCGTCCCCGCCGCAGCGGTGGCCAGCCTATCCCAGCTGGCGGGCAGTCTCAAGCTGTCACTCTCTGCCACCATTCCGCATGCGGCCATGCTCTCCAGCCTCCCGGCTCGGACCCGCCTGGCGCTGCGCCAGTTTCGCGCCCAGCTCGCGGGCTGGCACGCGCTCAAGGACACCATGCCGCTGGCCGACCTGGTAGACCGGCTCCTGGAGGAGAGCGGCTACCTCGCCTGGGCTCAGCACAGGCTTGCCGGACGTTTCCCCATCGGCCAGATCGACCGCCTGCGCCTGGCGGCTGTGGAGTTCGACCGCGTGGAGGGCCGCAACTGGGCTGGCTTTGTGGAGGCGATGACGACGGCCGAGGCGGACGACACCGTGCGGCTGGTGTCGTGGTCGCAGCTTGCCGGTCGAGACTACGCCGTGGTGTTCCTGACCGGGCTGGAGGACGAGGCGGTCCCGCCGGGTTCGGCCTTCACCGACGTGAGCGCGCTCGAGGCAGAGCGGTCCCACTTCGAAGCCCTGAAGGGTCACGCGCGCGTTTGCACCTTTCTCACCTACGCGCTGAGGCGCACGATGGATGGAAAGGTCGTGGTTCGCGATCCGTCCTGGTACCTGGTCGAGACGCCCGCGCTGTAGACGGACCCCCACCCACCCTCCCCGCAAGGGGGAGGGAAAGCTGAAGGACTCAAACTCCTACCTCCTCCCCTTCTCTCCTCGCAAGGGGCGAGGGAGAGTCATGTCTGATGTTTCGCTCGCCAAGCTCGCAGCTACCGCTCTCCGAATACCCCACCCCACCCTCCACGCACGGGGGAGGGAGAATCATGTCTCATATGGCGGGCAGGGTGCGGGTCGGGATCTCATCGTGGACTGAGCCCACGCTTATCAAGAGCGGGGCGTTTTATCCGCCCGACGCGACCACGGCCGAGGACCGGCTGCGCTTTTATGCGCAGCAGTTTCCTATCGTCGAGGTGGACAGCACGTTTTATGCGTTGCCGAATGAGAACACCGCTGCCCTGTGGGTGGACCGAACGCCATCCGACTTCATCTTCGATGTCAAGGCCTTCGCTCTCCTCACGCAGCACCCCGCGCCGCCGGAGCGACTCCCCAAGGATCTGCGCGAGCGGCTGGGGGTGACCACCGGCAACGTCTACTTCAAGGACCTGAAGCCGAAAGATAAAGAAGAGATCTGGGAGCGTTTTCGTGCCGGGCTCCAGCCACTGGTCGATGCCAGGAAGCTGGGGACCATCGTCTTTCAGTTTCCGAAATGGTTTCTGCCGAACCCGCCGGCGTACCGGTTCATGGAGGACCTTCGCGAGTGGGTTCCGGATGCCGCGGTGGCCGTGGAGTTTCGGCAGCAATCCTGGATGAGCGAGTTCCGCCGCGATCGGGTGCTCCAGTTCCTCAAAGACCGTCGCCTGACCTACGTGGGGGTGGATGAGCCGCAGGGGTTCGTTTCCAGCGTGCCCCCGGTCGCTGCGGCCACGGCGCCGCTGGCGATGGTTCGCTTTCACGGCCGTAACCAGGAGACCTGGGAGAAAAAGGGAATTACCACCGCCGAGAAGTTCCGCTACCTGTACGACCGCTCGGAGCTCCGTCCCTGGGTGGCGCGAATTCGGGAACTGGCCCAACAGGCGCAGGACGTGCACGTGGTCATGAACAACTGCTATGGGGACTACGCCGTCCGCAACGCCCGCGACCTCTCCGAGTTGCTGGAAAGCTAGCCCGGATCCGCCGATCGGACGAGGCAGATTGGGATGCGGGGTGCGCCGAGCCGAAGGCGGCGACGAGCACGCGAACGAGCATATCTGTCGATCTGTAAGTGAGCGCGCGCAGGAGCCAACGCCCGGATCGGCCGCCCCGCGCCCAAGATGCGAGTTCGATTCGGTGGATTCGGGCTAGGCCCGCCTCGCCGAAGGAATTTGCCCCTGGGGGGAGTTGAACTGGTAGCCCGATGCAGGCGTACCAGAGCTCTCCTTGTCCGTACTGCGGTGCGACCTGGAACCCGCCGGGGGCCCAGACCTGCGCCAATTGCCGCAATCAACTGCCGCCGCCGGGGGCCGCCTACACCCCCCCGGGCTACCCGCCGGCCCAGGCTCCGGACCCGCCCCAGGCACCCGATCAGCCCCAGTACTCCGACCCGAACCAGGGCTACGCACCTCCCGCCGGTTATCCGCAGCCGGCCCAGCCCGATTACAGCCAGGCTCCCCCACCCGGCTATGGCCAGCCGGCGCAGCCGGACTACGGCCAGCAGCAGCAGCCGGATTACAGTCAGCAGCAGCCGGACTATGGCCAGCCGGCGCAGCCCAATTACGGCCAGCCGGCGCAGCCGAATTACGGCCAGCCGGCGCAGCCGGACTACGGCCAGCAGCCGCAACCGGGTTATGGCGCGCCTCAACCGGGATATGGCTACCCGGCCCCTGGCCAGCCAGGCGGTCCCCCGCCGGGGTATCCGGGTTACCCGGCGCAACCGGGGGCGTACCAGACCTATCAGCCGCCCGCCTACGGTGCCCCGGTACCGGCGCCGGCCCAGGGCCAGACCATCACCATCCTCGGACAGACCTTTACCCTGCCGTTTGAGCTGCCCTTCGCCCTGCCGGCCCTCCCGGCGGCCCGTTTGAGCCTGCCCAAGGTGCACCTCAAGTTGAGCCTGGCGCCGCTCAAACCGCTGATCTTCATCCTGGCCGCAATCGCGGTCGTCTGGGTGTTCCTCAACGCAGTCGTCCCGGTACTGGCCACCGGCAACCTGAAGGCCGCCGATCAGGCCATCAGCTCGGCGGTCGCCCACCAGGCTGGCATCGACACGGTCATCTCGCAGGCATTCGCCGCCACGAACAAAGATCCCATGACGAACCTGGCGGTGGCCCAGACGGCGATGGACGCGCGGCTGTCGAGCGCCCAGACGGCCCTGGCGCAGGTCCAGGCGGACGAAGGCGCGGTCAAGAGCGTGGACCAGCATCTGGCATTGCTGAGCCCGGTGTCCGGGTCCAGGTCGGCGTCGATTGCGGCGGCCCGCCAGCGCCTGCATACGGCGGCGGTGGCCCTCCAGAAAATCGATCAGGTTCTCACCGGCTTCACCGACCAGGACCGGCAACTCGGCCAGGTCTTCGCCAGCATCGCCGTCTGGAGGGCGATGATGGACGATCTGGCCAAGCATGACCCGGCCACGGCGCTTTCCATTTATCCCGACGCGCAGCAGAAGCTGCAGGCCGCCATGGCGTCGAGCACCGGCAGCGACATCCCACCGGCGTCGGTCGCCTACACCAAGAACTTTCAGCTGGTGCTCGATAACGCCCAGAAGTTGGCGGCGGCGACTCAGGCCAAAGACAACGCCGGAGCGGCGAAGGCCAACGCCGCCATGCAAGCGGCGGTCCGAGCCCAGGGGTATGACAATAACGGGGCGCTGGCCTGGAATCTCAAGCTGTTCCAGCCGCTGCTCGACGCGTACCACGCCGGGATCCGCTCTCTGAAGTCCTAGGGGTACCCGGCGGCCGGGTCACCCTCCCGCTCTTCCCGCCCCGCTTGCCCTCCAACTGGATACTCTCGATGGTCATCCAGCGGTCGGCGCTCTTGGCCATGTCGTAGATGGTGAGCGCCGTCACGGTCACCGCGGTCAAGGCCTCCATCTCGGCGCCGGTCCTGGCCGTGCAGCGCACCCGGCTCTCGATCCGAATGCCGGGCAGCGCGGCATCGGGCGTGCAGTCGACCTCCACCAGCGTCAGCGGCAGCGGGTGGCACAGCGGGATCAGCTCGCTGGTCCGCTTGGCCGCCTGGATGCCGGCGATGCGCGCCACGATCAGGACATCGCCCTTGGGCAGCGTCCCCTCGCTGATGGCCCGCAGGGTGGCCGCCTGCATCCGGACCGCGCCCCTGGCGGTCGCCTCGCGCGCCGTCTCCGGCTTGGCCGAAATGTCGACCATCCGGGCCGCCCCGTGCCGGTCAAGGTGGGACAGTCGGGCCATCTCAGCCATCACCCGATGAAACGGCATCGATGTCGTCGCGTCGAAAATCCTTCTGCTGGTGCTGGACGGCGGTGCCCCGGCTGATAGCCGTGGGACCGAACCGCTGTCGAAGCCTGTCCAGTTGCGCGTCCAGTCCCGACCGCGGGCCGGAGCGGGCCTCGAGCAGGTCGAGCTGGATGGCAGGGGCTTCAAGGTTCGCCACCCCGGCGCCAATTAGGCGCACCGGCCGTCCCGGTTCCAGGTGCTCGCGCACCAGCTTCACGAAGGCCTCCAGCAACGCATCGTCGCGGTCACTGGCGACGGGCAGCGTCGCCTGGCGCGAGTGCGTGTCGAAGGGTTGATAGCGCAGCTTGAGGGTCACGGTCCGAGCGGCCAAGCCCTGCCCGCGCAGGCTCTCGGCCACGTCCAGCAGCAGGGATCGTCCCGTGCTCAGGATCTCGCCCTGGTCCAGGAGGTCGCGCTCGAAGGTGACCTCGCGCGAGATGCTCTTGGGCTCCCCAGGGGGTTCCACCAGCGTGGGGTCGATCCCCCGGGCGTGGGCGTGCAGCACCCGGCCGTACTTGCCGAAGAGCTCGCCCAGCAGCGGCTCGGACATGTCGGCCAATTGGCCGATGGTCCGGATCCCGAACGACTCCAGCCGGGCGATGGTCGCCGGCCCGCAGCCGGGCAGTCTGCTGAGCGGAAGGGGAGCCAAGAAGCCAGCCTCCTGGCCGGCCGGCACGATCACCAGGCCGCGGGGTTTTCGCAGGTCCGACGCTACCTTGGCCACCACCTTGCCGGTGGCGACCCCGACGCTGATATCCAGCCCGCACTCGCTCCGGACCCGCGCCTGCAACCCAGCCGCCACCTGAGCGATTGGTCCGAGCAGCGCCTCGCTGCCGGTGAGATCGAGGTAGGCCTCGTCCAGGGACAGCGGCTCGATCGTGGGTGAGTAGTCGGTAAGGATGCGAAAGACCTGCCGGGATGCCTGGCGATAGGCCGCGAAATCGGCGGGGACGAAGTTCCCCTGCGGGCAGAGTCGCCGGGCCCGCGTCAGCGGCATAGCGGAGCGAACCCCGAAGGCGCGGGCCTCGTAGGAGGCGGCCGCCACCACGCCCCGCTCACCGGCCAGGCCCAGCCCGCCGACGATGACGGGCTGGCCCCGTAGCTCCGGATGCTTCAGCTGCTCGACCGACGCGTAGAAGGCATCCAGGTCGACGTGCATGACGACCCGCGCCATGGGGGAAGTGTACGGGTCCTAAGCCCGGATCTATCGGTCGGACGACGCTGATTGAGATGCGGGGCGAGATGAGCGGCAGGAGCCGACGCCCCGCTCGCTCGCCCCGCGCCCAATATGCAAGTTCGACTCGGTGGATTCGGGCTAAGCCCTGTGACGACTGGGTAACGATCCCGTCAACCGCGTGTCGCGGCGCCGTCGCGCTGTTATGATGCCGCCGCTGGCAGGGGCCCGCCGTATCCCTCGCCTCCGTCGCGTCCTCGCAGACAGCCCCATCCCCTCCTTCGGCGGGCCCAAGCCGCGCGTTCAGCCCGATTCGGGGCAACGCAAGTTCGCCCACGGACGGGACGTTACCGATTGGGATGGTCCGTCGCGTGGTGATCGGCATCGTGGCGGCGTCTACCCTGCTGATCTGGAAGTCGGACTTCCTCCACACCTTCACCACCGGCAACCAGACCTACGTCCCCATCAACGCCGGCCCCGTGCTCAGCGACGCCGCCACGGCCATGAGCCAGCTCAAGACGGTGAACCTCAAATTCGAGGGCACCGCGGTCGGGCAGTCGGGCGCCAGCTACACCATTACCGGCACGGGGACCCTGACCTACCCCCACGACGAAGACCTGCAGATGCAGTTCAGCTTTCCGCCCCCGGCTGCCACCAGCGATGGCCCCATCATCATCCCGATCAACGAGCGCATCAAAGCCGGACACGTCTACATCCAGATAAACGGGGGCAAGTGGCAGGACGTGACCTCCACCAGCCGGGGCGATATCCCCGCCGGCATGGACCCCATCAGCAACCTGGGATTCGCCAGCGCCTTCCGGAGCTCCGACGACCTGGGCGATATGGGGTTTGCCGGGACGGCCGTCCACCACTTCACCTTGAGCGTGGACGACGGCAAGTACCTGGAGCTGTTGAAGGCCGACAAGTCCAACGTGCTGAGCGCGTCAGATGAGGCCATGCTGCACACGGCCGGCATTACGTGCAACGTGTGGATCGGGGTGAGCGACCACTACGTGTACCAGATGGAGGTGCACATGAGCACGTCCCAGGTCCGCTGGGACGTGACCTACACCTACAGCAACTTCGTGAAGGGCGGAGCGACCACGGCCTAGGGGAACGGGCCCCCAGTTGACGGTGGAAACCCCCAACCCACCCTCCCGGAGGTGGGAGGACGGCGGTAGGACTTAGGACCTGAGCGGATAGGCGTCACGCGGGGCTCCATCGGTCGCGCCAGTCGATGAGCCGACCGACGATGAGGACCGTCGTGGCGAGGCAGAGCGCGGCGTGGCGGTGCCAGGCTCGGCGGTCGGTGTTGCGGCGAAGCTGGCCGTAGTTCGCCCACCACGTGTTGGTCGCTTCGACGATCCATCGCAGTCCGAGACGGAGCGGTTGCTTCTTCACGCCGGGGACCTTGGTTCCTCGCAGTTGGATCTCGAACTGGTCGATCCCGGCGGCGCGGAGACGATCTCGGACCGCACCGGAGTCATAGCCCCGGTCGAGGTGCAGGGTGCCGATATCGGCGAGCAGGCCAGCGTCGGCGACCGCATCGAGGGTGGGTTCGAGCATGCGCACGTCGTTGCGGTTGGCGCCGTCGATCGCCCAGCCAACCGGGATGCCGTGACGCTCCGACGCGACGGACCACTTCCAGCCCAACTTGGCTCTATCCGTTGGGTTCGGGCCTGTTCCCTCGCCGCCGTAGGGCGCCTTGTGCAGCGACCCGTCCAGCGCCACGTGGTCGAGGTCGAGGCCGATGATCCGGTCGAACGCGGCCAGCGCTTCGGTTTTGAGGGACTCGAACACACGCCGGCGTCGATCCACTCGTCGCGACGAGCGCGCAAGGTCGTGTCCGACACCCGGTGCTCGAGGATCGCTTCGATGTCGACCCACGACGCGCCGGTCACGAGCCGGATGAGGATCCCTCGGAAGCACAACCGGTCCGGCACCCGAGGTCGGTGACAGCCCAGCGGATGGGACCGATCCGGCGGAGGGAGCAGGGAAGCGACCGCTGTCCAGCTGGCATCGACCACCTCAGCCTCGAGCGCGCGCATGATGTCGGATACCTCCAGCGGGTCGTCTTCGCGGGCGCGGGCGCGCGGCCGTGTCGAGCCTCCGACGCCGCCCACTGCTGCGTGGATGCCATACCCGCGCGGCACGCGCCGTCCTCTACCCGAGCGCGAGCATCGCCTCGGCGACCTCGCCGGCCGCCGCATCGGGGATCGAAGTGGCGGCCTCCTCGAGGACGAGCAGCCGCGCCCCGGGGATCTCGCGCGCGATCGCCTCGCCGTTGCCGACGGGGAAGAACGGGTCGCGGCGGCCGTGGACGACGAGCGTGGGGACCTCGATCTCGGGCAGGCGCTCGCGCCAGCGGGGTTTGCAGTCGAGCTTGGAGAACACCATGCCCATCTGGTTGGCCATCTGGACCGGGGGTGCGGTGCCGGGCGTGCGGTCCCAGATGCGCGCGGCGATCGCGCGCGCGGCGACGGGGTCGTCGCCGAGGATCTCCGCGCCGGCGGCGGCGAACTCCGCCACCGCCTCGCGGTCGGTCCAGTCGGGCATCGGATGCGCGAACAGCCGGCTCATCGTCGCCTGGTCATGGTCGGGGAGGTCATCGTCGGGCGGGCCGGGCGCGACCGCGCGGGTGCCGGCCAGGGTGAGCGCCGAGAACGCGCCCGGATGGTCGAGCGCGGCCACCTGGGCGACCATCCCGCCGACGCCGATCCCCGCGAGGTGCGCGGGCCCGCCGCCGAGCGCGTCGGCAAGGGCAGCCGCGTCGGCGGCGAGGTCGCGCAGGGTGTAGGCGGGCGCCTCCGGGTCCGCCGTCGTCGACTCGCCGCTATCGCGCAGGTCGTAGCGCACCACGCGGCGCCCGCCGGCGGCGAGGCGCTCGCAGAGCGCGTCGGGCCAGGAGAGCATCGTCGTCCCGCCCGCGAGCAGGACCAGTGGTGCGTCGTCGTCACCGAAGGACTCGATGCCCAGGGCGACCTCATTGGCGTTGACGGTGGTCATCGGATCACTGTAACCGGAGCCATGGGCCGGGATGGATTCGCCCCATCGACCTACGGATCATGAGTCCGCTGCTCTAACCGCTGACCTACCGGCCCGACGGCGGCAAGGCTACGTCCGTGAGGGATCGGTTTGGTGGGCAGCAACCCGGCATCAAAACCGGGCCACCCCACGACCGGTGGATGGTCTCCTTCAGCGCCTATCCGCGCGAGTCCTTAAACTCCGACCTTCTCCCGTTCTCGCTCGCGGACGCCGGACCGCTCCGCGTAGTCTTTCAGGTCACGCTCAGTGAGGTGGCCGGCCGCGATCATGATTTCCACATACGAGACGCCCAGGTGGGGGGCCGCCCGCCGCAGCACCCAGGGGGGCGGATTTTCTTTGTTCTTGTTTACCGCCTGGTAGAAGTAGATCTGGTTGAGGTCGCATCGGACCGCCAACCGATGCAGCGAGATACCCTGCTCACGACACTTGCGCTTGAGGTACTCGCGGAAGTCAACCGGCGTGTCTTCCTGCCGTGCCCGACCCACCGCGGATTAATTATAGGAAGGGCAGCGTCATCCTGACGCCAGGGTGTCCAGCAATGGACCGAGCTGACCCAGCCGGTCCAGCGTGTAGTCGGCCACCCTCTCCGGATCCTCCTCCCGCCGCCACTCGCGCAGCAGGACGGCCCGCATGCCCAGCGCCTTAGGCCCGCGCACGTCTTCACGGACTCGGTCGCCCACGAAAATGGCCCTCTCCGGAGAAACCTGGAGGGTGTCCAGCGCCTGCTGGTAGATGCGCCGCTCGGGCTTGCGCCACCCGACTGCCGACGACCAGGTGAGGCTATCGAAGTATTCCGCCAGGCGCAAGTGGTCGATCTGCGCCCGCATCAGCCGGGGTAGGTAGGCGGCATTGGAGACGAGCCCCAGCTTGAGGCCGGCGGCCCGGAGACGCTCCAGGGTGGGGACCACGTCCGGCCCGACGTGGACCCCGGCCAGCCAGGCGTCCTGTTCCATTTCCATCACCTGTTCGACCAGCTCGGGGTCAACTTCCAGCCCCAGCCGCCGCAGGGCGGCGTCGTAGATGCTGGCGATCTCCACTTCCTCCAGCCGTTCCGCCTCATAGTCGCGAGTGATCTCGGCGTCGACCTGGGTCGAGACTCCTTCCAGCAGCTCCTGCGCCGAGGGGACCTCCTTTGCCAGCCGGGCAGTGAGCAGGTGATTGATTTGCTGGTACGTCTCCACCAAGGCTGACCGGAGTGTCGGCGTCTGGCGGTCGTCGAAATAGATGAGGGTGTGGCCGTAGTCGAACAGCACGGCATCGAGGCCGCGCATCAGAGCAGCGAACGCAGGGTGGTGAGGTTGGTCAGCCCTTCCAGCATCTCCTCGCCCGGCGTCTCCAGGATGAAAGCGCAATGGGCCAGCGCCGGGTAGGTGAGCAGGGTGCGAAAGCCGTCCAGGCCGATCTGTCCCTGGCCGATCCCGGTGTGCCGGTCGGCCTTGCCGCCCAGCGGAACGTCGGTGTCGTTGCAGTGGCAGGCGCGGATTCTGGCCGCCGGGACAAGGCGAGTGAGCTCGTCGAGCGTCGTCTGCATCCCTTCGGCGCCGCTGTCGTCGTAGCCGGAGGCATAGGCATGGGCGGTGTCGAAGACCAGGCCCAGACGGGTGGCGTGCTGGGGCAGGCGGTCCAGGATCTGGGCCAGGTCCTCGAACCGGGCGCCCACGTACGCCCCGCCGCCGGCCGAAGTCTCTAGCAGGCAGCTCACGGAGTTGGGGACGGCGCTCAGGACTTCATCCAACGCCGCCACCACGCGCCCGATCCCGGCGTCGTGGCCCTCCCCCATATGGCTGCCCACGTGGGTCACCACGTACTGGCAGCCATAGGCCTCGGCCCGCTGCAGCTCGCCCTTCAGCGCCACCTTCGATTTGGCGTAGAAGGACGGATTCGGGCCGGCCAGGTTGATCAGGTACATGGCGTGGGCCAGGGCCGGCCGCACCTCGAGGTCCTCCAGAGCCTGCTTGAAACGGTCGGTGGCGTTGGGGTCGACCGCCGCCGATCGCCAGGCGCTGGGGTTGCCGGTGAAGATCTGGATGGTGTTGACGCCCAGCGCCTTGATGGTCTCGGCCACCTTGTCCAGCCCGCGCCCCGTGTGCATATGCATGCCGATCCGGCGCGTGGCGCTCACCTTCCGATTGTAGGAATGACGCGCCAGTAGACTGGGCTCATGTACCGGGTGGCGACCTTCTCGGTTGGTCCGTACGACAACAACGTCTACATTGTCAGCGACCCGAAGTCGAAAGAGGCGCTGCTCATCGACGCCGCCAACGAGGCGCCGCGGATCCTCAAAGAGCTGGAGGGGCTGCGGGTGAGCCACATCCTGACCACCCACGGACACGGCGACCACGTGCAGGCGGCCCGCCAGGTGCGGGAGCAGACGCAGGCCCGCTTTGCCTGCCACGTGGAGGACGCCGGGATGATGCCGCTGCCACCCGACCAGCGGATTGCGGACGGGGATGTCTTTCGGTTCGGGGAGCATGAGCTGCGCGCCATTCACACGCCGGGACACACGCCAGGAAGCGTCTGCTTCGTGATCGGCGAGCACCTCTTTTCCGGTGACACCCTGTTCCCAGGTGGCCCCGGCAACACCGCCAATCCCTACGCCAGCTTCCCGACCATCATCGAGAGCATTCGGACGAAGCTCTTCACCCTCTCCGACGAGATCCAGGTCCTACCCGGACACGGCAAGCCGACCACTATTGGCAATGAGCGGCCGCACCTGGACGAGTGGATCGCCCGCGGCTGGTAGACCCGCCCCCTCAGGGGTTTGCGAAATCCAGGAAGTCCCAGGCCCTGATCCGCTCGGGCCGAAGCAGTACCAGGCGTCCCGGGACAGATGCGGTCTTGGCCAGGTAGCTCCGGGCGGCTTCGACGGTAAGGTACCGGCGCGCCATACGCGTTGTCGCTTCCAAAGCGCCTCCGTCGCTGAGCTCGGCGTCGCCGGCCGCTTCGACGCCGCGGTACGGGAAGGCCTGCTCGGCGATGACGAGCGTCAGCCAGGGCTGCCGGTGCAAATGCCGGTCCTTGGCATCGCCCTGGTCGATCACCACCCGAAAGACACCGTCCGCGTACTCGTACCAGACGGGCGACAGCAACGGGGTGCCGTCCTGCCTGGTGGTGGCCATGACCGCGAGAAACGTTTCCTGCAGGAACCCCGCCATCTGGGCGAGCGTCCGGGTCCTCATTCGCGCAGCTTGAGGAACACCTCGGACGGCGCCAGGATCTTCTCGGTCCGGCTGTTGGGGATATGGATGCGAACGCCCGGGTGGGCCGCCGTCCCGAAGTCCCACCCGTCGCGGTACCGGTCGCGGATCTCGGCGACGCTCTTGAGGGCCGCGGTCTTGGTGCCGTTCGTCATCCAGATGACAGGCTCGCGGGCCGTGGCATATCCAAGACCGAGCTCGGTACCGCTGTCGCGGTAGAAGCGGAACCCGGCCAGGGGTCGGTCCGACGGCACCAGCTCGTTGGAGCTCTCCGCCACCTGCTGGAGGGTCGCCATCTGGCCCTCGGCCACGGTGGTGCGTACCTGCAGGCGGGTCTTCAGATGCTGCGCCCGCTCGCGGCGGCGCTGCTCGCTCGCCACCTGCTGGATCCGGATCCGCAACTTTGCCAAGGCATCCTCCAGCGGCGTCATCTCCTTCATCAGGTCGCGGACCTGCTGGGCGAGCTCTTCGTCAGACAGGGCTTGAAGGTCCGAAGGTTCGCTCAAGCTAGCCGAGACCCCCCACCCCGACCCTGCCCACGCGGGAAATCCCGCGACCCTGACGACAATGGCTCCCCCGCCAGGGGGGAGGGAGAGTTTGCCGAGACGCCCTCCCCGCCCTCCCCGAAAAGGGGAGGGATATCCACCGCGACGAGGGACAGACGTTCAGTCTCGTATCTCACCCTAGTTAGAATAAGTCCGCTATGGCTCTGACACAGACGGCGGTTGCGGCCGTGAAAGACCGCATCAGTGAACGCGTGGACCGGCTGCGCCCGGACCTGGAGCGGATCGGGCGCGACATCCATGCCAACCCCGAGATCGGATACGAGGAGCACCGGGCGGCGGGCTGGCTGACCGAGCTGCTGCGCGGGCACGGATTCACGGTCGAGGTCGGCGTCGCCGATACGCCCACCGCGTTCGTGGCGACCAAGAGCCACGGCAAGGGCCCCACGGTCGCCTTCCTGGCCGAGTACGACGCCCTGCGCGGCCTGGGCCACGGATGTGGGCACAACCTGATCGGGACCGCCTCCACCGGGGCGGGCATTGCCCTGGCGGAGCAGCTGGAAAAGTTCGGCGGCCGGGTGCAGGTCATCGGGACCCCGGCCGAGGAAGGCGGTGGCGGCAAAGTCCGGTTGATCCGAGCCGGCATCTTCCAGGAAGTGGATGCCGCCATGATGGTGCATCCGGACACCCGCACCCAGGTCCTGCACTGGGCCCTGGCGGTCACCCACATGCACTGGGAATTCATCGGTCGCGCCGCCCACGCGGCCGGCGATCCGGAGAAGGGCATCAACGCCCTGGATGCGTTCGTCATGGCCTACAACGGGGTGAGCATGCTGCGCCAGCAGCTCAAGGAAGGCGCGCGCCTGCACGGGTTCATCAAAGAGGGCGGGACCGCGCCCAACATCATCCCCGAGCGGACCAGCGGCGAGTTCCTGGTGCGGGCTCGGGACAAGGCCTACATGGAGGAGCTGCTGGACAAGGTCAAGAACATTTTCCGGGCGGCCGCGCTGGCCACCGGATGCAGTGTTAACCTGACGTTTCCCGACGAACCGTATACCGACCTGCGCAACAACGGCGTGCTGGCCAAACTGTTTGAGGAGAACCTGCGACGGCTCGGGATTCAGCCCACGAAGAGCCCCGCGTGGGAAAACGCGGGCTCCACGGATATGGGCAACGTGAGCCACGTTGTCCCCGGCCTGCATCCCACCATCGGCATCGCGCCCGCCGACGTCCCCGGACACTCGCAGGCGTTCCTGGAAGCGTCCAACACCCCGCGCGGCTATCAGGCCATGACCGAAGCGGCCAAAGCGATGGCCATGACCGGTGCCGATCTGCTCGCCGAGCCGGCGCTGGTCGAGGAGGCGAAGGCGGAGTTCCGCCGCGGATAGTCTGATCGGCCAGGAACGCTATCGCGCGGACCGGGAGCGACGCCGGCTGGGAAGCCTGACCGCCTACTGCGGCCCTACTCACTCGGGCAAAACCAAGAAACTGGAAGCGGAGGCCGAGCGGGCCGAACGCCAGCGACGGGGTGTGCAGCGCTTCAGCGGACCCGCCGTCGTGTCTGAGATCCGGGATGCAATCGACCCGGCCACCGACATGGTGGTCATCGACGAGGCTCAGCGCTTCGGTGAGGACCTGATCGGGCTGGTCGACGACCTGGCGACGGGAGCGCGCATCGACGTGGTGGTGGCGGGCTGGGAGCTGGATGCCACCGGCACCCCGTCGGGACCAATGCCCCGCATGCTGTGCGCTGCCGACCTGGTGCTCAAACTGGACGACGGTGTCTGCGCCCAGCGCGGCTGCCGAAACCCCGCCAGCCGGACGCAGCGATTCCAGGCAGACGGTGAGGACCGCTACCTGCCGGTCTGCCGCCGCCACCACTCGGCGGAGGCCCGTCCGCTCGCCTTCCAGGAGCGCTGGTTCGAGGAGCCGACCGGCAGCCTGGAGGTGGTCGCCGGCTGCATGTTCAGCGGCAAGACCCAGGAGCTGATCCGCCGTCTGGACCAGGAACGTTTCGCGGGGGCGGCGATCCAGGCCTTCAAACCCGCCCTCGATGACCGCTACGCGCTGGAGGCGGTGGCCTCCCATCGCGACATCCGGTTCCCGGCGCTGGCCGTGCCCGATGTCGGTGAAATCCGCGCCCAGCTGCGCGACGATACCCGCGTGGTGGGAATGGACGAGGTCCAGTTCTTCGCCCGCGACATCGCGGAGCTGGCCCAGGAGCTGGCCAACGAGGGGCGACACGTGATCCTGGCCGGCCTGGACCTCGACTTCCTGGCTCGGCCCTTCGGGCCGATGCCACAGCTGATGGCGGTGGCTGACCGGCTCACCAAGCTGCAGGCCTCGTGCCAGTTTCCCGGATGCGGGTCGCGACAGGCCACCCGCACCCAGCGCCTGGTGGACGGCCAACCGGCAGCCCCGGATGATCCCTTGATCGTGGTGGCGGGCGCCTCGGCCTACGAGGCTCGCTGCCGGCACCACCACGAAGTGCGGCAGGTCGCGCGTGGAGCCGGTTCAGATCTCGAGCCGGCGGAGGCGTTGCTCAGCCAGGACTAAGACCACGATGGCCGTCACCACCGCGGCCAGGCTGGCCGCCAGCACGCCGGCCAGGAAAAGTCCGAGCAGCGACTGGTGGAAGATGCTGGCCAGCAACAGCGGCAGCAGCACCAGGCCGGCCACCGCCACGATCAGGCCGAACTGCACGAGGAGCGCGACTAATCCGCCCACGGGGTGGACCATTCGCCGGGCGTCGGTCCAGTCGAAGCGGCCCACAATGCCCCCCAGCCCGACCATCACGCAGGCCAGGGCGCCACTGAGGACCAGCAATAACGTCACCGCCCCCACGGCCCAGGGCAGGTCGGGGCGGATCGCCACCTGCAGCGCCGTCCCCATCACCAGCGAGACGGCGATGGTGGGCAGGGCCGCGGCCCAGCACTTGGCTTCCAGCAGGCTGCGCATGGAGTTGGGCGAGCTGGCGTAAACCCAGATGGCCCTGCCCTCCAGGCTGACCGCGCTGAGTCCCAGGGCGGTGGTCAGGGACAGCAGGATGAGCAAGACGGGGACAATACCGGTGAGCGCCTTCAGGGGACCCGACCCCAGCGGTTCGAGGCTGGACATAAGCCGCGGTCCATTGAGGGCCAGCACCAGCAGGAAGAACCCGAATGGCATGGCCAGCCCGGTCAGCTGGGCCACATCGCGCCGTCGGACGCGCCAGTCCTTGAGCACGAGGGCCACCACTGGACTGCGCCGCCGTGGGGTGCGGTCTGAGGCCGCGCTCGGGAGCGCGCGGGCTGGTCGGGGCGCGCCCCAGGCACCCTGCGCCCACCCACTCAGGTACAGCACACCACTGAGGCGGGTGCCCAGCACCAGGACCAGCAGAGTGACGCCGACGACGAGACCGCCCCACCCGAGGGTGGCCCAGGGATCACCCGACAGCACGCCGGTGACCGCCCGGCCGGCCCAACCGAAGGGCAGCCAGGGTGTCGTCCCCAGCGGCAGGTTGGGGATTCCCGGTCGCAGCCCCGGCGGACGGGACGAGAAGGCCGGGTTGAGGAGGAAGTTGGCCAGGTTGATGACCACCGCAAACACGATCCCGACCGCGGCCATGGCCTCGCGGGCGCGGCTGGGCGGAATGAAGCGGACGATGGCCAGGACCATCACCGATGCGGCGATCACGAACATCACCGGAAAGACGGCCAGCAGGACAATCAATGCCAGGGGGACGAGCGGCTGGTGCAGGATAATGCCCAGCCCGCAGAGGAGCGGCAAGACGAACAGCAGGCTGAGGAGCACCATGCGCAGGATCTGGTTGAGCATCCGGGCCGCCAGTACCGTGTCCACCCGCCAGGGCGTGACCAGCAAGAGGTCGAGGTCGGGATTCAACAGCAGCGCGTTCAGACTGAACAGGGCGCTCGAAAACATTAGGAGCACCGCGTAGGCGACCAGCGCCACCCCCACGATCTGCAGCACGTCATGGCTGGCGATGTGGCCGAAGCGGGATGGGAAGCGGCGCGAGGCCTCGGCTGCCAGCAGGGTGCCCGCCAGCTCCTGGATCCACAGGAAGAGCACGAACAGCCCTCCCAGCACCAGCAGGACCAGGCGCATGGGCTCCCGGCTGCGCAGGGTCTGGTTGATGAACATCCGGAGCTGGGCCGCCGACAGGATGGCGGCAAACCGGAAGGCATCGCTCAGTGACCGCGTCACGGCTCCACCAGGGGAGCGGCCACGTCTTCGTCCTGGCTCCCGGTCAGCTGCAGGAAGATCTGCTCCAGTGATTGTCCGTCGGCGGACACCATCTGCCGCAGCTCGTCGAGCGTGCCAACCGCGATCAGCTTGCCGTGATCGATGATGCCGATGCGGGTGCACATCTGTTCCGCGATCTCCAGGATGTGGGTGGACAGGAAGACCGTTTTGCCCTCCCGGCAGAAGTCCAGCAGGATGTTCTTCATCTGCCGGGCGCTGCGCGGGTCCAGGCCGACGGTGGGCTCGTCCAGGAACAGGACCTGGGGGTCGTGCAGGAGGGCCGCCGCCAGTGCCACTTTCTGCCGCATCCCGCGTGAGTAGCCGGCCAGCAAGTCGGACGCCCGGTCGCGCAGCTGGAAGAGCTGGAGGTAGGTCTCGATCCGCTTCTTCCGGGATTCGGGTGGCACCTGGTACAGGTCGGCCGAGAACTCCAGGAACTCCCGGGCGGTGAGCTTCTCGTACAGGAAGGCGGCGTCGGGCACGTAGCCGATCCGGCGCTTGGCAGCCTCGGGGTCTTGCGCCAGGTCGAATCCCGCGACGGAGGCCGTGCCGGCGGTCGGCCGGAGGAGGCCGACCAGCATCTTGATGGTGGTGGTTTTCCCGGCCCCGTTCGGGCCCAGGAAGCCGAACAGCTCTCCCGGCCCGACCGAGAGATCGAGGTGGTCCACGGCAGTGAGCGGGCCGTACCGCTTCGTCAGGCCCGCCGCAGCCAGCATGAGAACGTCCAGTGTAACGGGGATCACGGAAAACCCCGCCAGCCGAATTCAGCTTGAATTGGAACAGGTTTTGTCCTGTTACAGCGTTGTTTCCGGGAGGGCCGAAGCAGGCGCCCGTCTTTGCCATGGACGATCAACCGCTTGAGGGCGACCTCGCCCCCCTGGTCGAGAGCCCGGAGTTTTCCCGTATTGCCGACCGGTTCCAGTCGTCCACTGGGCTGCGGCTGCAGGCGTTCGACATGGAGACCCGGCCGTACACGCCGGTAGAGGTCTACCCCCGGTACTGCCGGATGCTCCAGGAGCAGAAAGTCTGCCCGCTCTACTTCGATCGGGCCTTCCTCCGCCGAGACACGGAGACGATGGGGGTCTGTGCCGCCGGGGTGGGGCATTTCATCGCCCCTATCCGCAACGACAAGGAAACGCAGATCGGCGCGGTGGTCAGCCCGGCGGTGAAGTTTGCCGCCAACCCGGTGGAGCCGCTGGCGGAGCTGGCCTTCAAGCTGAAAATTTTCCCGGACGAGCTGATCCAGGCCGCCGAGGCGGTGCCGGAACATCCTCGCGAGAAGCTGCTGGCCGCCGGCGAGCTGGTCTCGGTGGGGCTCAACCTGCTGGCCGAGATGCAGGCCAAGGAGCGGGTCGGGCACGCGCTGCGGCAGCTGGAAACGCAAATCGCGGAGTCACCCAACTCGGAGACCCTCGTCCAGCATCTGGTCGACGCCGTGCTCTACCTCACCCGCGCGGACTACGCCCTGGTGCTGCTCATGGACAACGTCGGCGGCGAGCTGTCCTCTGGCTTTGACCAGCCGAGCCCCGACCACCTGGTCGAGGCCAAGCGGCGGCTGCTGGAGGGAATCGGGGAGTGGGTCAAGCACGCCGACCGCCCGGTGACGGTGCCCGATGTCTCCCAGAGCGCCTGGTGCCGGTACCTGACCGGCGAGGCGGTGGATGCCGGGAGCGTCGTCGGGGTCCCCATCCCGGTCGGGGAGGGGAAAGAAACCTTCGGCGCCATCGCGGTGGGTTACGACCTGCCCCGCGAGAACCTGGATGAGCCGATGGAGGCGCTGAAGGCGTTCGTGTCCGAAGGGCTGTACGCCATCGTGATGGGGCGGCGCTTGATCCAGGCCGAGCACGCCAGCCTGCTCGATCCCCAGTCCAGCGCCTACAGTCAGCGCTACCTGGACGAGCTGCTGGACAAGGAGATCAGCCGGGCGTCGCGCTACGGCCACGACCTGTCCCTGGCCATCTTCGAGATCGACGGCTACGAGGCGTTGCGCGGCAAGTACGGCGAGTCGGGAATCGGCCGGGTGTTACGCGAGGCGGTGGCGCTGATCCAACTAAAGACCCGCAAGATCAACAGCCTGGCACGGCTCAAGGACAGCACCTTCTGCCTGGTGATCCCCGAGGGAGACCGGGCGGTGGCTGCCCGCACGGCCGACCGGCTGCGCCAGCAACTGGAAGAGCATCCGTTCTCGGCCAACGGGACCAGCGAAATCGTCCGGCTGGGGGTCAATGTCGGCATTGCAGCGACCGAGGCGGGCAAGGACGACCGGGCTTCCCTGCTCGCCCAGGCGGACGAGAGCCTGGCCCAGGCGCGCAGCGAACGCCGCATGAGCGGGTTCAAGACCTAGCCTCCCGAGGTATTCGGAAGGCCGATTCTGGGTAGACTCACCGGCGTGAGCACCAAAATCTCCAAGACCGATGCCGAATGGCGCAGCGAGCTGACCCCGGAACAGTTCAACGTCCTGCGCCAGAAGGGAACCGAGCGGCCGTTTACCGGCAAGTACGTCCACACGAAGGCGGACGGCACCTACCGTTGCGCTGCCTGCGGCGCCGAGCTCTTCAACTCAAAGACCAAGTTCGAGTCCGGGACCGGCTGGCCCAGCTTCTACGAGCCGGCCAACCTGGAAGCGGTCGAGCTCCACTCCGACAACAGTCTCTTCATGCGCCGCACGGAGGTCCTCTGCAAGCGCTGCGGGTCCCACCTCGGGCATGTCTTCAATGACGGGCCGGCTCCCACGGGCGAGCGCTACTGCATCAACTCGCTGGCGCTGGATCTGAAGCCGGCCGGCGAGCCCGGTCCTTAGGCGCGGCTCGGAAGCTCGCTCCTTGCGGGGGGCTCGCCCTTAAGGTTGCCTGCGGTTAGAAGGCCGGGACGATCGGGCCCACGGGCACCGATTGGGCGCCGCCGTTGGCGTCGACGATGGTGAACGACCGCTGCTGCTGGGGATAGATGCCCACGATGGCGAACTTCGTGCCATCAGGCTCCGCGAGCACCCGCACCTGGAAGGCTAACGGACAACCGCACCGATCCCAGACGAGTTGATGGGTTTGCCAGCGAACGACCTGAGCACCGCTCAAGCTGGCGTTGCCCGGGGTGCCGCCGGCCACCAGCGAGCCATCCCAGGAGAAGGCCTGGACGCTAATGTCGCTCAGCTGGGCCACGACAGTGCCGCTCGGCAACTCGCGGATCAGCGTCGTCGGGCGGCCGTTGGCATTGCCGGCCAGCTGCTCCGCCACGTATCGTCCATCGTGACTCGCCGCCAGGTGGGCGAGCGGGTTGGGGTAACTCTGCTTGTAGATGACGCTGCCGTCGGTCAGCGAGATCATCGATAGGCTCCAGACATACCCGTTGGACTCGCCGACGACGATGGCGCGCCCGGTGAGCACGCTACAGGCTGCGAGCTGTGGCGTTTGCATCGTTCCGGGTGTCACCGAAATCGCGCCCACCGGGTGGCGCTTTCCATCCAGCGTTTCGAGCTCGAGGTTGTACGGCTGGTAGGTGATGGCACAGAACTGGCGGCTATCATCGGCCCACATCGCCGGCGAAAGGCCCGCGATGGAACCGACCGGGTGGCCGTCGGCGTCATCGATCTCGGTGCTTGGGGTCCCCGAGTTCCAGAGTCGCAGACCGTCAGGGGACTGAACCCGGACGCCGAGATTCAGGCTCTTCACGGGCTTGCCGTTCCAATCCAGACCCTGGAGGCTGCTCGCGCTATACCAGATCAACGGAGTCTGGCTGTCTGGCGGCGGCGAGGCGGAACTGGTTGGCCGCGCGGTGGGCGTTGGGATCTCTTTGGACCCGGTTCGGAACGACCAGCGAACCTTGACCTGTTTGTGCTCACCCTTCCCGGTCCAGCTGTCCTGGTCGAGCTCGACGTGGTAGAGGCTGTTCTCCCGGAGTCCGCTGTAGGGGACGACAAACGTTGTTCCATCCCAATGTCCAGGATCCAGGGTCACGCCAGCTGGCGGTTCGATCTTGATCAACGGATCCTGGCTCGGCCGGCTGACGTACTCGGCCCGCAGGTCCCCGCTGACGGGCACGTTGGTGGCGCCGTCCGCCGGGCTCACCGCGCGCAGGTTCGCCGCCGCCAGCGCGGCCCCCGGACCGCTCTGCTGGGCGCGCAGCACCATGATGAACCCGCCCACCGCCAGGGCGAATACCAACACCAGGACGGTGCCCGCCAGTTGCTTGACCCAGTCCCTCATCCATCGGAATAACGACGGATGCCCAAAAAAAGTGCATCAGGCTTTGGCCGGCTTGCTTGACGATCCCCGCCTATTTCGGGTTAGGCGCGGGTGAGCAGGACGATGGGGATCTGGCGACTGGTGAGTTTCTGCTGGCTCTCGAACCAGGGCACCGCGGCCGCCAACTGATCGCGTTCGCCCGAATTGGCGGTGGAGGCCCGCACCTCGAACCGTTCGGCACCGACCTCAACCGTGGCGATGGGGTGTTCCTGAAGGTTGCGATACCAGGCCGGATCCGCGGGCGCCGCGTTGGCGGAGGCGATGGCCACGTAGCGATCGCCCTGCCTGCCGTAGCCCAGCACGACCGTCCGCGCTTGTCCCGTGCGGGCCCCGGTCGTCGTGAGGAGCATCAGCGAGCGGCCGGCCATCGGACCGCTGAGCCGGCCGTGGTTGGCACGAAACTCCTCGACGAGGGCCCGGTTGAACGCCTTCATATCGGTCGGGATGGGTCCCGGATCCCGGCGCGGGCTGGGGCGGTTTGAATCCATTCCCACCTTCCCATCCTACCCTACCCGAGTAAGGTATTTCGTCTTGACAAACACACATCAATGTGTCAGGATGCGGGACATGGCGGCGCCGTGGAAGCTGGTGCTGGTGGGAGGCGAGATCACCGTGCTGGCCGCCTTCACCGGCGTTGGCATCCACCTGGCGATGCAGCCTCACCGCCTGCCGAGCCTGCCGTCGCCCGTGGTGCTGCCCTCGGACGATCCGGGCGTCCTCCCGTCCCCTGGCCCCACGCCGGCGCCGGCATCGTCCGCGCCGGCGCGGGCCCGTCCGAGTCCGACGGCGCTCTCGCGCGATCTGGCTGACCGGCTGGGACGCGAGGACCGGCACCAACTGGACGTGCAGTGGCAAATCCTGGAGCGGCTGATCAAAGCGGTCGAGCAGTACCTCGAGCAGCGGGTCATCCCCGACATGGAGAGGAGGCGCTGAGATGGACCAACTGCGGCACGTGATCGAAATCTGGACCGGATATGGCCAGAGCCTGGCCGGCAGCATCGGGGCGCTGGCGTTTGTCATGGCCTTCATCTGGAAAATGGTGGCGGTCGAACCCCGCAGCGTGCTGGAGGCCAAGCGATGGATCGGCCGCATCGTCTTCGGCACCATCGGCGTGGAAATGGCCGGAATCCTGGTCCGGGTGCTGGTCGACTCCGTCCCTCACTGAGGCGGCGCCGTGTACGATCTGCTGCTCAAGCTCGTCGAGTCCCTGCTGGACGCGATCATCAAGGACTTCGCCAATTGGTTCTCCTCGACCCATTTCGTGGAGACCTACCTGCTGGGCACCTTCGACCTGTCGCGGTTGCCTGCGGGGCCGGTGACCGAAAACCCAGCCATCGTGGGGATGCATCGCGTCACCGTGGCGATCGCCGACGCCCTGCTGGTCCTGGTCTTCACCTGGGCTTTCCTGCGCAGCCAGTGGGAACGGAGCTTCCGCGCCCACTACACCCTAAAGACCATGCTGCCCCGCGTCATGGCCGCCATCGTGATGGCCCACTTCAGCCTGCCCCTCGCCCAGATGGCCATCGACATCAACAACGCGCTGGTGCACGCGGTCTGGTCCGCTGACGTGACGGGGTCTTCCCACCAGACCGATTGGCTGGTCGGCCTGCTGAATCCGATCTCCTACGCCCGGGCGCCCAGCGTCCATGTCGCCAGCTCGTTCGTCCAGCTGGCGTTGCACATGGTCCTGGTGGTGATGATCCTGATCCTGGCGCTGACCTATGTGGTCCGATTCGCCCTGCTGGCGATCCTGCTGGTGGTGGCTCCCCTGGCGGCTCTCTCCATGATCCTTCCCGAGACCAAGAGCTACGCCCGCGCCTGGGTCAGGCTGTTCGAGGTCACGGTCTTCATGCAGTTCGCTCAGGTGCTGGTCCTGCGCCTGGCCAGCGCCTTCATCACCGAGCAGCAGGACAACGTCATGCAGACGCTGTATGGGCTGGCGATCCTCTACCTGGTGATCAAGGTCCCGGGGCTGATGAGTGCGTCGGGCCACATGGAGCTGAGGGCCGAGCGCCTGGCGCACCACGCCTGGAAGGAAGGGGCCAAAGCCCTCGCGCATGCGCGCACCGGCGGCGCGGCCCGAGCGGCTGCCGCGTGAACGCCGCGCTCGCCGTCCAGGCCGGCCTCACCCTCTGGTCGTTCCGCAAGCCGCTCCTGGCAGCGATCGGCCTGGTGCTGGCACTGCCCCTGCTCCTGATCATGCTGGTAGCGGGGATGTTCGCGCCGCTCCCCGAGCCGGGTCAGGTGCTTTTCGACCCGCTCCCCGGGGCACTCGTGACCCAACCGTTTGGCTGCTCGGACCTTGACCTGGAGCCGTGGTCCTTCACCTGCCCCAGCCATCACTTTCACAGCGGGGTGGACCTGGAGGCCGCGGAGGGCACCCCGGTCTACGCGGCATCCGCCGGAGTGGCCATGGTGGACGACAACCCGGACGGCTATGGGCTCTTCATCACCGTTCGCCAAGACGACCAACTGAGCACGGTGTATGGCCACCTCAGCCTGGTCCTGGTGGAATCCGGCGATGCGATTGCGGCCGGCCAGCTGATTGCCGAGACCGGGTCGAGCGGCCGGAGCACGGGACCGCACCTGCACTTCGAGGTGCGGGTCGCTGGCGCGCCAGTCGATCCACTACCGATGGTGGGACCGCACCTTAGCGCGGGAGGTGATGCCCCGCTCCACCAGTGACGCGCGATTCGCAGACCTGATCACGCCGACGAAGGAGGGAATGCTCGAAATGGTCAACCGGGTCACGCTTATCGGCCGTTTGACTCGCGACCCCGAACTGGTGACCAGTCCCAAGGGGCTGGCGATAGCGCGCCTGCGGCTGGCGACCAACGGCTACACCAAAGATGAGGACGGTAATAAGGTGGAGGACGTCCAGTACCACTCGCTGGTGGCGTTTGGCGGCCTAGCCGGCATCTGCGCTGAGTACCTGCGCCGCGGCAAGCTGATCTACGTCGAGGGAAGACTGCGCAGCCGCGAGTGGGATGGGAAGGATGGCCTTCGCCGCTACACCACCGAAGTCACGCTGGACGTCATGCGCATGCTCAGTCCCAAGGACGAGTCGGTCCCCGATGCACCCGAGATGGCGGCCGAAGCCGCCGCCACTGCCTGAAGGAGGATCACCAATGCTCGATGAGTCCGACCTCGACCAAACCGATGGTGAGGACATCTCCATCGACGAGACGTACTACGACGAGACGACCGGCGACCTGGCTTATCGCTGGCTCGACCCGTTACGGCCGACGGGCATCGGCGACGCCGAGGACAGCTGGTACTGAGCGGGAACTCAATCTGAGACTCCGGCAGATCGCAGTTGCAGGTGCGGTGGCGACAGCCGCAGTGGCGGCTTCGCCGATCTTCCTGGGATGGTCTGTGCCGGCTAGCTACCAGGCTGGCCAGCGCGCGATCTGCCAGGCATTCGCAGACGATGTGATCCGCGGCCAGATTGCTCCGGAGGTTGCGTTCGATCCCGCCGCCCCCTGCGGCCGAGCAGGCTTCTCGCTGGGCTGCGGGCCTGCGATTCTAGGACCTGCCGCCCACCTGACCTTCGGAAAAGGCCCGTGCCCCACGCCCAATCAGGCTGCCAGCAATGCCCTCAAGTTTCCGCCGTGATAGGAACATGAGCCAGACCGTCCACCGGAGTGGCTATAGGTCGCATCCGCGCATTCCTCGACGTAGCCGTTGGTGCTGGTCCAGAAGGATGGAATGCAGTTGAAGTAATTGCAGAACGTTGAGGGCGGGGCGTAGATGACGTTGCCCGTGCAGAAGTTGTAACCCCAAGGGTTAGCGGGCGCGCCGCAGGTATTGGGCGGTGGCGGTGGTGGTGGTGGCGGCGGTGGTGGCGGTGGCGGCGGTGGTGGCGGCGGCGAGGGACTCGGGGTAGCCGTCGGGACCGGAGTCGGTTTCGGCGTTGCGGTGACGGTCGGGGTTAATGAGGGCGTCGCCGGGTGAGTTGGGGTAGCCGTCGGCGCTGTAACTGATGCCGAGGCGGAGGCCACCGCGCCTGAGCTAGGTTCAGACGCCGACGGGGCGGTGGCTTGAGCCCCGCCGCACCCAATGAGCACGAATGCCGCGAAAGCAGCAGCGGCGGCTTGCGGAATCCTGACCAGCGCGCTCATCTCCATAACCACCGAAAGAACGAGCGGCCGAGCAAACGGCCGACGACCTTGTTCTTAGCCCGGCGGGCGATTCGTTTCGGGTCGCCGGAGGCTAGGGTCTCCACGTCGTTGGCCATTCGTGCTGATCGATACAGCAGGCTGGCTAGCGAGCGTCGCCGTGCCATGCGTTTCCTCCTGTTCCAGGCGTGATATCCGTTGCCGGATGTCTTCGAGCACGGCCATGAGCTCATTGGGCGACACCTGATGGCCCCTGTTGTGCTCGATGAAATGAGCAGTAACGGTAGCCGTGATCAATCCGAAGCAGCCGATGCCGATGACCATGATCAGGCCGCCGACAACCCGGCCCGGTACCGTGCTGGGGCCTTGTCCGTAGCCGACCGTGGTCATGGTGGAGAATGCCCACCAAATTGTGTCGCCGAAACTCGCCATAGACTGGTTGGTCGCATGCTCAAGCTCCCAAACCAACGATCCTCCGACCACGACCAAGCCGAGGCCCGCGAGCAGGACGACTTGAACGCCGTTTCGTTCGGCGATCCAGCGGAACTGGTTGCCGACGCGATCGGCCTGGACTAGAAACCGGACGAACACTCCGAGCCGAAGCAAGCGCGCCGCCTGCAGTAGATAGACCAGTCTTCCGACACGAAGGAAACGGAGGTACCGAATGGCGGGTAAAAGAGCCATCAGATCGATCCAATGTCGCCGTAGGTACGTCAGACGGGAAGGCGCGCCGTAAAATCGAACTGAGAATTCAGCCAGAAAGATGACCGTTATTGCAACCTCGATGGGAACGAGGTTCCGGAGGTTGAGCACTCCATAGGGATGGTCTTCGAACAGACCGGCGATGACGTAGACGAGCGCCAACCCAGCCATCGACAAATCCCAAGGAAGCTCATGGCGCGCAACGTACCCGTTGATTCCTTCGCGTGCGCGGCCGATCCGCGGCTGCTCACCTAGTAATGGCGGCGGCGACGCTGGGGGAGGGGTCGTCAGCCGGGCCTCAATGGCCATGACAGAACCTTCCTATTGCCTCGGGTGATAACCGGTAGTCCCGACCCTCGAAGGAAGGTGAAAGAGGGCCACTGATTGGCCTGAGGACCTCACTATGTGCGCGGTTCAGCGGACTGTCAAGGGTGAGACCTCGAGTTGGGCCGGCGGGCACACCGGGGGAAGTAGCCCCTACCCCCAACTCCTTCCCCAAGGGCGAGGGAGAAGTCTAGGTAATGATGTACGGTGCATGACGCTCGCTGTCGGGATCATCGGCCTGCCCAACGTGGGGAAGACCACGCTGTTCAACGCCCTTACCCGCGCGGGCGCCGGGGTCGCCTCCTACGCCTTCAGCACCGTGGAACCGAATACCGCCATGGTGGAGGTGCCGGACCGCCGTCTGGCGCGGCTGGCCGAGATGTACAAGCCCAAGAAGAGCACGCCGACGCTGATGAAGTTCGTGGATGTGGCGGGGCTGGTCAAGGGCGCCAGCCGGGGCGAGGGGATGGGCAACCAGTTCCTGGCCAGCATCCGGGACGTCGACGCGCTGGCCATGGTCGTGCGAGTCTTTCGCGACCCCAACGTCCAGCACGTGTCGGGCGGTATCGATCCGGTGGCCGATATGGCGCTGGTCAACCTGGAGCTGGTCCTCGCCGACCTCGACGTGGTCAACCGGCGGCGGGAGAAGATCGCGCCCACTGCCCGCTTCAAGCCGAGCAGTAAGGAGGAGGCCGAGGTCAAGCTCCTCGATCGGGTGCGCGCCCACCTGGACGCGGGTCAGCCGGTGCGGACCCTGAGCCTGGAGGCGGAGGAAGCGCTCCTGCTCAAGAGCTTCGCGCTGCTCACGGCCAAACCGGTCCTTTACGTCGCCAATGTCGACGAGGCCGACATCGGTCACGACACCGGGCCGGTGGCCGCCCTTCGAGCCGAGGCCCAGCGCGAGAATGCCGACATGATCGCGCTCTCGGTCCGCCTGGAAGCCGAGCTCCGAGAGCTCCCCGATGATGAGGCGCAGGCCTTCCTGCACGATGCCGGACTCAAGGAGCCGGCGCTCGATGCCTTCATCCATGCCGCCTATCGCCTGCTGCATCTGAGCACCTTCCTGACCGCGGGCGATCCCGAGGTGCGCGCCTGGACGGTGCGGGAGGGTGCGCGTGCGCCCGAAGCGGCCGGCGTGATCCACTCGGACTTCGAGCGCGGCTTCATCCGGGCCGAGGTGGTGGCGTTTACCGATCTCGACGCCGCCGGCAGCTATGCGAAGGCGCGCGAGCGCGGGCAGGTCCGGCTGGAAGGCAAGGAGTACGTCATGAAGGACGGCGACGTGGTGCTGTTCCGCTTCAATGTCTGACCCCGTCTCCTGGCGGCTGGTGGTCGACGGCGCCCGGCGCGGAGCCCAGAACATGGCAGTGGACGAGGCCCTGCTGGACTCGGTGAGCCGGGGGCAGGCGCCGCCCACGCTCCGGTTCTATCAGTGGGCGCCGGCCTGCCTCTCGCTGGGGTACTTCCAGCCCTTTGCCGCGGTTGACGTGGAGGCATGCCGCCAGACCGGCGTGGACATCGTTCGCCGCCCCACCGGCGGCCGCGCGATCCTACATCATCACGAGCTGACCTACAGCATCGCGCTGCCGGTGGCGGCCCTGGACCAGGAGTCCGGCGTGCTGCAGTCCTACTACCACCTCAGCCTGGGATTGACCGAAGGCCTGCGCCGCCTGGGCGTGGAGACGACGCTAGCGCCCAGCGCCCCGCTCCGCGCCACCCATGGCCCGGCTTGTTTCGACGAGCCGTCAGACCACGAAATTCTGTTCGGCGGGCGGAAGCTGGTCGGCAGCGCGCAGGTTCGGCGCAACGGCGCCCTCCTCCAGCACGGCAGCATCCTCTTTCAGCCCCAGGTCGACGAACTGCTCCATTGCCTTCGCCTGGAGCCGCAGGAGGCCGCTCGCCAGAGAGTGGCCATGACGGCTGGGGTGGCCGGTCTCGACCAGGCCTGTCGTTTCACCGCGAGTGAAGTCGGTCAGGCCGTGGCGGTGGGGATGGAGTCCGCCCTGGGGATCCGGGTCCAACGCGGATCTCTCACCCGGGCAGAGCGATCGGCGGCCGCCCGGCTGGAGCGGCACAAGTATGCGACCGCCGAATGGACCGAGGGGAGGGACGGAACAAGGGCCAGATGAGGAGGGGCTGAGCAGCGGCGACGGCATGGACGGCTGCAGGAATCTGGCCCTTGTTTGCTCGCGGCGTGGGAACAACACTAAATGCTGTACCCAAGCGCGAGTTGTACCACAGCCTGTAGGTCGTGTCAAGCGTTTTTCCCCGGGTGAGTACACTCCATAGCTAGCCGTGTCGCGCAAGAACAAGCGAGCCCATCAACGCAAACCCCAGCGCGGCCCCGGTGGCCCCGTCTCCAGGACGCCCGGCGCGGTTCCGGGAGCTGTTCCCCGACCGCTCGCGTCCAGCGACGCGGCCGCCCTCAGCCCGACCCCACGGCCCATGCGGGGACGCGGACCGGCGCCCATCTCGCTCCTGGAGCAGGATGCGGCGATTCCACTGGACCGGGTTCCCTACTTCCGCTCCGATCTGCGGCGCATCGCCATCACGGCCGCGGCCATGTTCGCGGTGCTCATCATCGGGTCCTTCTTCATTCGGTAGAGGCCGCCACCCCTCCCTGCCCTCCCCCTGAGGGGGAGGAGAAAGGAGGGCAAGAATTGGCCGGGGCGGCCGTTTCTGGGGTTGGAACCGTCACTAACGTGTCACAACCAACAGGAGGACCATCCGTGTTCGAGCCTAGACCCAGCCGCAAATCCGTTCCCGTATCTGCCGAGACCGTGCTCAGCA
>Ga0209802_1000183_pt1 | contig 48003 bp, 34 predicted proteins | sample GraSoiAngelo_129_FD_185886 | JGI IMG/M metagenome (GOLD analysis project Ga0209802, IMG submission 185886) | Grasslands soil microbial communities from the Angelo Coastal Reserve, California, USA - 14_0927_12_40cm (SPAdes) (version 2) | ecosystem: Environmental > Terrestrial > Soil > Grasslands ...
AGGCGGAAGACGGCGCGGGTGATGACGCCGAGCGTGCCGAAAGCGCCGGTGACGAGTTTGGGGAGGTCGTAACCGGCGACATTTTTGACAACTTTGCCGCCGCTCGAGGCGAGGGTGCCATCGGGAAGAGCGATGGTGACGCCGATGATGAGGTCGCGGAGCGAGCCGAAACGGAGACGAAGCGCGCCGCTGTCATTGGTGGAGAGGATGCCGCCGACAGTGGCTTTTTCCGGCCAGAGGGGATCGAGCGCGAGGCGCTGGCCGTGCTGCGCGAGAGTTTCTTGCAGCGTTTGAAAGGTGCAGCCGGCTTCCACGGTGACGGTAAGGTCGGCCCAGGCGTGCTCAAGGACGCGGTTCAGGCGCGTGGTGGACAAGATGAGATCGGCGCGCGAGGGCGAATTGCCCCAGGCGAGTTTTGTGGCGCCGCCACGCGGGATGACGGCGAGGCGTGCCTCGTTAGAAAGGCGGAGCGCCGCGGCTAGATGTTGTTCGGTGGCGGGTTCGAGGATGAGTTGCGGCTGAACGCCAGAGACAACGTCGGAGGGGGATGCGGAGCGCATTTGGTCGGCACGCAGGACCGCGCGGAAGTTGTTTTCGAGTGTGGCTGGGACCTGAGTCATGTCTGCGAATTGCGCTGATAGCTTACACCGTAAAAGCGGCGTCTAGCCGCCGCACTCCAAGACGGAAAACCTCAGAAGCGCTCCGCGAGGCCGGCGGATTCGAGCGGGTGAGGGGCATACTCGCCGGGTCTTTCGCCGCAGAGGCGAGGAGTGGGAAAAACTTTTGTGGGATTGGAAAGTTGCAAAGGATCAAAGGCGCAACGCACGCGCTGCATGGTGGCGAGATCGGGTTCGGCGAACATTTTCGACATCACTTTCTTTTTGTCTTCGCCGACGCCGTGTTCACCGGTGATGGAGCCGCCCGCAGCGATGCACAAGTCGAGAATTTGGAGAGAGAGGGCTTCGGCGGCCTCTTCTTGGCCCGGAATGCGGCGATCGTAGAGCACCAGAGGATGGAGGTTGCCGTCGCCAGCGTGGAACACGTTGGCGACGCGCAGACCCGCTTGCTGGCTGAGGCGATCTATTTCACTCAGCACACGAGGGAGAGCCGTGCGGGGAATCACACCGTCCTGAATAATGTAGTTGGGAGAGATGCGGCCCATGGCGGCGAAGGCGGACTTGCGACCTTTCCAAACAAGAGCGCGTTCGGCATCCGATTGGGCTACGCGGATATCGCCAGCGCCATTCGAGCGGCAAATTTCATCGACCTGAGTCATGAGGGCTTCGACTTCGGCGAGCGGGCCATCGAGCTCGACGAGGAGAAGGCCGCCGCAGTCGGGGTAATTCGCGTGGACGGCGGCTTCGGCGGCTTGAATGGAGAGGCGGTCCATCATTTCGATGGCGGCGGGCAGCATGCCAGCGGCGATGATGCCGCTGACGGCAGCGCCAGCTTCGTTGGTGGAAGGAAACGCGGCGAGGAGCGTGCGGACGCATTCGGGGCGCTTCACGATGCGGAGAATGATTTTTGTGGCGATGCCGAGGGTGCCTTCGGAGCCGACGAAAACGCCAGAGAGGTCGTAGCCGGGCGTGTCGAGAGTTTTTCCGCCGAGATGGACGAGCGAGCCGTCAGGGAGCACGACTTCGAGGCCGAGAACGTGCGTGGTCGTGAAGCCGTATTTCAGACAATGCGCGCCGCCAGCATTCTCTGCGACGTTGCCACCGATGGTGCACACCGATTGCGAAGAAGGATCGGGCGCGTAGAAATATTCCTGCGGCTGGACGCGGCCGGTGACGTCGAGATTGCTGACGCCGGGTTCGACGACCACGCGGGCGTTGGGAATGTCAACTTCAAGGATGCGATTCATGCGCGCGAGGCAGAGGACGATGCCGTTTTCGACTGGGAGCGCGCCGCCGCTGAGGCCGGTGCCGGAGCCACGCCCGACAAAGGGAATTTTCTCGCGATGGCAGATGCGCACGATGGACTGGACTTGTTCGGTGGAAGAGGGGAGCAGGACGGCGCGGGGCAGAACGCGGAAATTGGTGAGGCCGTCGGACTCGTAGGTGTGGAGCTCTTCGGGCGAAGAGACGAGGCCGGGTTTGCCGACGATGGAGTGGAATTCGATGAGGATGCGGGCGTCCATGATTGAATCCCGTTGCTGCGGTATCGGTCTTCCTTCCGGCAACCTCAGTGGTCGAGGAGCTAAGATTCCTCGGGCGCTTCGCGCCTCAGAATGACAACCCGTGCTCTCCTCGGGACAAGCATGCTCCATCAATGAATGAAGTTCAACCCGCTGGGGATGAACTGAGGGAAGATGTAGGCGTACACCATAACGATGACGCCGACAATGGCGGCAAGGGCGACGGAGTGCCAGAAAACGAAGCGGAAGATGGAGCCTTCGTTGCCGACCTGATTGGTGGCGGCCGTGGCGACGCAGATGGATTGGGCGTCGACCATTTTGCCCATGACGCCGCCGGCGCTGTTCGTGGCGCACATGAGAATGGGGCTGAGATGGAGTTGCTGGGCGGTGATTTTTTGCAGGCCGCCGAAGAGCGCGTTGGATGACGTGTCGCTGCCCGTGAGCGCGACGCCGAGCCACCCGATAAAGGAGCCAAAGAAGGGAAAGAGCCAACCGGTGCGAGTGAAGGCGAGGCCGAGGACGGCATCCATGCCGGAGTAGCGGGTGACGTAGCCCAAGCCGAGCATGCAAGTCATCGCGACGATGGCGAAGCGCAACCGGACAAGAGTACGCCGGAAAATCTGGAAAATACTTCCGCATTTGAGACCGAGGATGAGTCCGGCAACCATGGCTGCGAAGAAGCAAGCAGTACCGGTGGCGGTGAGCCAATTGAAATCGAAGCGGGCCGCTTCGGGAGCCGGATTTGGCGCAACGGGGATCGTTCGGAACACTTTGGCGTGCAAGTAAGGCCAGTCCCATCCTGGTGGCCCAGGGCGGACTTTGCCGTCAGCCATAACCACGTTGAAGGAGGGCGTAGTGGCCAGATTCATGGCGTTCTTGATTTTGGGCAATCCCCAGACAAGTACGAACAGCGAGAGGATGGCGAAGGGCATCCAGGCCTTCGCGATTTGGCCAGTCGTGAAGTGCTTGACGGAATCCCGGGCTTGGGCGGCAGTGACGGCGTGTTCATCAGCGAAGCGCCAGATTTTCCTCGGTTGCCAGATGCGGAGAAAAAGCAAAGTGGCGAGGAGGGAAACAACGCCGGCGATGATGTCCACGAGATTGCTGTCCATGTGATTGGCCCAGAACCATTGCGTGGTGGCGAAGGAACCGCCAACAACGAGGATGGCGGGAAACACTTCGAACGTTTCTTTCCAACTGACCATGGCGCGGACGAGCCAGAAGGGAACGATGACGGCGGTGATGGGGAGGATGCGGCCGATCATCGCGCTGAGGTCGCTTTCATTGAGGTTGGTGACGGCGGCGAGAGTGTGGATGGGAATGCCGATGGCTCCCCAGGCAACGGGAGCGGTGTTGGCGATGAGGTTAAGCGCGGCGGCCTGGAAGGGCTTGAAGCCGAGGCCGATCATGAAGGCACCAGCGATGGCAACGGGTGCGCCGAATCCGGCAGAGCCTTCAATGAATGCGCCAAAGCAGAACGCGACGAGCAGGAGTTGCAACCGGCGATCCGGAGTGATGGCGGCGACGGACTGCTTCATGATTTCGAACTGGCCCGTCACGACGGAAATGTCATAGAGAAAAACGGCGGCGATGACGATCCAAACAATTTTGAGAAGGCCGAAGGCCGAGCCGAAGAAGAAACTGGAGACGGCTAGGAGGGCGGGCATCTTGAAGGCCAGAATGGCCACGATGACGGCGGTGGACGCGCCGGCGATGGCGCAAAGATGAGCCCGAACACGCAGGCCGGCCAACAGGCCGAGAAGGACGAGGATGGGGAGCGCGGCAATGAGTGTCGAGAGCCACCAATGCCCCGTGGGGTCGTAAACTTGTGTCCAAGTCACCGGAGGGCCTCCATCACTCCATTCATTCGAATTGCCAGCGTGCCTGACTGATCAGAGTTGCTACGGAAGGAGGTGAAGGCCGTGGGGGGAGCCCCACGGTCCTGCCGGAAAGCGTGCATTTCGGTGGCTGAAATACTTCCTTAAGACCTTCTTGTCAAGCGATAACATTTCGTCCGGGAGCGATGTAAATCGAGCGTCTCCCGAAGCTGGCCTGGCCCTTACGATTTTTTTACGAACTGCTCATCGCTTGCTTAAGGAGAAAGAGAAAGAATTTTGGTGCGGAGTTTCGGATGAGGGATATTGCATTTATTTTGGTGACGGCACTTTTCTTCGCTCTGGCCCTCTTTTATCTGCGCGGCTGCGAGCGCCTCAAATAGGACGAATTACGAAATGGTAGGGAATATCCTGCTCATCGTTATCTGTGCGCTGCTCTTTGGCTACCTGCTCTACGCGCTGCTGAAGCCGGAGAGATTCTAGCCATGACGGGAATGGGCTGGTTTCAGATTTTTCTCTACTTCGTCGCGGTCCTGGCGCTGACGAAGCCGATGGGCCTCTATATGGCGCGGGTCTTTCAGCAGGAGACCACGTTTCTGGATTTCTTGCTGCGGCCGGTCGAGCGGCTGATCTATCGCCTATGTGCAGTTGATGAGCGGCAGGAGATGCACTGGAAGCTGTACGGCCGGGCGATGCTCCTCTTCAGTGGTGTTTCGATGCTTTTGCTGTACTTCATCGAACGGCTACAGAGATGGCTGCCGTGGAATCCTGAAAAGCTGGCCAACGTGGCTCCGGACTTGGCGTGGAACACCGCCGCTTCCTTCACGACCAACACCAACTGGCAATCGTACGTGCCGGAAACGACGATGAGTTATTTCACACAAATGGCGGGGCTGGCGTATCACAACTTTGTCTCCGCGGCCGTGGGGATTGCGCTGGCAATCGCGTTGGTGCGGGGCATTGCCGAGCGAGAAACGAAGACTATCGGAAATTTCTGGGTGGATATCACGCGGTGCTTGCTTTGGATTCTGTTTCCTGTGTGTCTGATCGCTAGCTTCGTCTTCGTGTCACAAGGCGTGGTGCAGAATCTGAAGCCATATGTGACGGCTAGGTTGATCGAGCCGCACGCGGTGGACTCGCAGGACGCGGACGGCAGGCAAGTGCACAAGGTCATCGCGGAGCAGAGGATTGCGCAAGGTCCCGTGGCATCGCAAGAAGCAATCAAAATGGCGGGCACGAATGGCGGCGGTTTCTTCAACGCCAACAGCGCGCACCCTTATGAGAATCCAACGCCGTTCAGCAATTTTTTCCAGATGCTGCTGATTTTCTTGATTCCCTCGGGGCTCACCAGCACATTGGGCCGCATGACGGGATCGCCGCGGCACGGCTGGGCTGTGTGGACCGCCATGGCATTGCTTTTCCTCGCGGGCGTATTCGCGGCGTATGCGGCAGAATCTCGCGGGAATCCGCTGCTTCGCGGAGTTGATAGGCAAGCCTCCGAACAACAAGCGGGTGGCAACATGGAAGGCAAGGAGGTTCGAATCGGCATAGCGAATTCTGCGCTCTTTACCACGGTGACCACCGACGCGAGCTGCGGAGCGGTGAACAATATGCACGATTCGCTGACTCCGCTTGGGGGCCTAGTGCCGCTGGTCAACATCATGCTGGGCGAAATCGTATTTGGCGGGGTTGGCTCTGGGCTCTACGGCATTCTAGTTTTCGTGGTTTTGTCCGTCTTTATCGCCGGGCTGATGGTCGGGCGCACGCCGGAATATCTGGGCAAAAAGATTGAAGCCTATGACGTGAAAATGGCGGTGCTATCGATTCTTGTATCGTCCTTAATGATTCTAATTTTTGCGGCCATTGGCGTGGTCACGAAGTCCGGGACAGCGGGGATCACCAATCCGGGACCGCACGGTTTCTCACAAATTCTTTACGCGTACACTTCGGCGGCCGGGAACAACGGGTCGGCGTTTGCGGGCATCAACGCCAACACACTCTGGTACAACGCCAGCATGGGAGTGGTCATGCTGGCGGGGCGTTTCTTGGCGGTGATTCCCATCCTGGCGATCGCGGGAAATCTGGCTTCCAAAAAAACGGTACCTGAATCTCTTGGAACTTTTCCGATGACTGGCCCGCTTTTCAGCGTACTGCTGGTATCCGTCATCTTGATCGTTGGCGCGCTCACCTTTTTCCCGGCGCTAAGCCTCGGGCCCATCCTCGAGCACCTCCGGATGGTCTCGGGCAAGGTTTTCTAAGGAATCCATGAGCACGCACTCGCACGGCAAGGCAACTTCGCTCACGGACCGCAAGATTCTTCGTACGGCTACGATTGATTCCTTCGGGAAACTCGATCCGCGGCTGATGATCAAGAATCCGGTAATGTTTGTCGTGGAAGTGGGTGCGGTGCTCACCCTGATCGTGCTCGTTCTTAATGCCATCCATCATGCGCACGGGTTCTGGTTTGGTTTGCAGATCACCTTGTGGTTGTGGTTCACGGTGCTCTTTGCAAACTTCGCGGAAGCAATGGCCGAGGGGCGGGGCAAAGCGCAAGCGGAAACGCTGCGCAAAGCGCGCGCGGAAACGGAAGCGCGGCGGGTTTGCGAGGATGGCTCGACCGAAATCGTGCCCAGCTCGGCTCTGCGTGCAGGCGACGTGGTGATGGTGGCGGCCGGTGAGTTCATTCCGGGCGACGGGGAAGTGATCGAGGGTGTTGCGTCGGTGGACGAATCGGCAATCACGGGCGAGTCCGCCCCGGTGATTCGCGAATCGGGAGGCGACCGCTCGGCAGTCACTGGCGGGACCCGGGTGCTCTCCGATGAAATCAAAGTGCGCGTCACTTCGAATCCTGGCGAGACCTTCCTCGATCGCATGATCAGCCTGGTGGAAGGGGCATCGCGTCAAAAAACTCCCAACGAGATTGCGCTCAACATTTTGCTGGCGGGCTTGACGATTATTTTTCTTCTGGCGGTCGCCACGCTGCAGCCGTTTGCCATTTATTCGGGCGCTCCGCAGAATATTTTCTCTCTTGTTTCACTGCTGGTGTGCCTGATTCCGACGACCATCGGCGGCCTGCTCTCCGCCATCGGGATCGCCGGCATGGACCGCATGATTCAGCGGAACGTCATCGCTATGTCCGGACGCGCGGTCGAGGCTTCCGGAGACGTGGACGTGCTTCTGCTCGACAAAACGGGCACGATCACCCTCGGCAATCGGCAGGCAACTGCGTTTCATCCGTCACCCGGAATTACCGAGGCGGAGCTTGCCAATGTGGCGCAGCTTGCGTCTTTCGCGGACGAAACTCCCGAAGGCCGGTCGATCGTGGTCCTGGCCAAGGAAAAATATGGCCTGCGCGGCAGAGAACTGGCGCCGCACAACCCAATTTTCATTCCTTTCTCCGCACAGACATGCATGTCGGGATTGGACATGGACGGGCGCGAGATTCGCAAAGGCTCACCCGAAGCCATCAGGCGCCATGTCGTAGAAAAAGGCCGGACCGTTCCCGCGGAAATGCAGGAAGTCGTGAAACTGATCTCCAACGCAGGGGGAACACCGTTGCTGGTTGCGCAAAACCGTCTGGTACTTGGTGCGATTGAGCTCACCGATGTGGTGAAGGGAGGAATGCGGGAGCGATTCGAGCACCTGCGCGCGATGGGCATTCGCACGATGATGATCACCGGAGACAATCCGCTAACGGCGGCAGCCATTGCGCGGCAAGCCGGAGTTGATGATTTTCTGGCCGAAGCCAAGCCCGAAGACAAGATGGCATTGATCAAGAGCGAACAAACGAAGGGGAAGCTGGTGGCGATGACCGGCGATGGCACGAATGACGCGCCGGCGCTTGCTCAAGCGGACGTCGGCGTGGCCATGAACACGGGCACGCAAGCCGCCAAGGAAGCGGGAAACATGATCGACCTCGATTCCAATCCGACCAAGCTCATCGAAATCGTGGAGATCGGGAAACAGTTGCTTATCACGCGCGGTGCGCTGACAACTTTCTCCGTTGCAAATGATGTTGCGAAATATTTCGCCATCATTCCCGCGATGTTTGCCGGAACGTTTCCGCTGCTCGACCGTCTGAACATCATGGGGTTGCGCACGCCCGAATCGGCGATCCTCTCCGCGGTCATTTTCAATGCACTCATCATCATCGCACTCATCCCGCTGGCGCTACGCGGCGTGCGTTACCGCCCGTTGGGAGCAGCCGCCCTGCTACGCCGCAATCTCGTGATTTATGGGCTTGGCGGAGTGATCGCTCCGTTCCTGGGGATTAAGCTGATTGACGTTCTGATCGGTTTGCTCCGGCTGGCATAGAGACGCACATGAATAAGGAACTGCAAATCGCAATCCGCTTCACGCTGGTCACCACGGTTATTTTTGGTCTGGCGTACCCGTTGGTCATTACCGGGCTCAGTCAATGGCTGTTCCCGCATCAGGCGAACGGGAGCCTGATCATTCATGATGGCAGGATCATCGGGTCGCAGTTGATTGGACAGACGTTTTCCTCCAACCGCTATTTCCATGCGCGGCCCTCGTCCGCTGGCGATGGCTACGATGCCGCGAATTCGAGCGGTTCGAATCTGGCGCCGACGAATCGCACCCTCGTTGAGCGCGTGCAGGCGGAGGTCGCAAGATTGCGCGCTGAAAACTCCAACGCGCCAATTCCTGTCGATCTCGTGACGGCCTCCGGTTCAGGCCTTGATCCGGAGATCTCACCGGCTGCCGCGGAGTTCCAAGTGCCGCGTGTCGCGCAAGCACGCCACATCTCCCAGGAATTGCTCCGCGCACTCGTCGCGAAGCACACCGAAGCCCGCCAATTCGGAATTTTTGGCGAACCCCGCGTCAATGTATTGGAGCTGAATCTTGATCTAGACCCGGCGTTCCCAGCGAAAAACTAGCGGCATTCATCTTGAAGAACGGTTTGAGGTCTTCGCACCGCTGGTCTTCGGCGGCTCAAAACGGTAGCCTACCCACGGCTCTGTCAAAATATATTTCGGCTTGGATGGGTCTTTCTCAATTTTCTTGCGCAACTGGTTAATGACCACGCGAAGGTTTTCCGTTTCTTCGCCATAATCCGGACCCCAGACCGTTTGCAGCAGCCGGCGGTGCGTCAGGGGCTTCCCGCTATTGGCAATGAGTTGCTTCAAAACGTCGAACTCCTTGGGTGCCAGATGCACTTCGTCTCCCGCCACGGTAACTTTACGGGCTTCAAAATCCACGGTAAAGTCTTTCGAAACAAACTCGGGAATCGCTTCCGCAGTGGAATACCTTCGCAGCGCGGCGCGAATGCGCGCAAGCAATTCCTCCATTCCAAAAGGCTTGGCGACGTAATCATCGGCGCCGGCATCCAGGGCCAGCACTTTGTCGCGCTCGGCATTGCGCACCGTAAGCATGATGATGGGTGCGGCGCTTCCCCGGCGAATCTCGCGGCATGCATCAACGCCATTCATCCCGGGCATATTCACATCGAGCAGGATTAGATCCGGCTTCTCTTTTCGGGCTACCTCAATGGCTTCCTCGCCGGTTTTTGCCTCCAGGATCACGTAGCCATGATTGGTGAGTGTCGAACGCATCACGCGACGAATCTGCGGCTCATCATCCACAACCAAAATACTCGCCGCGTTCATCGATTTTCACCTTTTGAGTTGGCGACGGGAAGGGTAAAGGAAAACACCGAGCCGTGTCCCAACTGGCTGGTTACGGAAATGGTGCCGTGATGCGCCTCGACGAGGGCCTTCGCGATGGGAAGTCCCATCCCGGTGCCGCGCACCAGGTAGCGATGGTCGCGTCCGCGGTAAAACTTGTCGAAAATGAGACCCTGTTCAAAAGGATCAATGCCTGGCCCGCGGTCTGCCACACTCGTGGTGACGCAGTCGCCGCTGACCTCCGCTGTAATCGTGATGGGATGCTCCTTCGAAGAGTAAAGATTCGCATTGTCGATCAACTGCACGAGGATTTCTTGAGCGCGGTTCACATCGGCGCGCACCAGTGGCAATCCCGGAGTGACGTGAACTTCCACATTGCGTTCGCTCAAAGGCTTCTTCGATTGTTGGAGTGCCCGATCAATGATCTCTTCGATCGGCACGGCCTCAACCTTCAGTTCAAATTCTCCCGCTTCCAACTTGGCCATCTCAGAAGCTTCCTCGACCAGGCGGTTCAGCCGATCGCACTCTTCGTTAATGATAGTAAGCAGCTCATGAGTTTGTTTTGGATCGGTATGCGGAGTGGCCAGCAGATCGGTCGCGGCGGCTTTGATGGCCGTCAAGGGCGTCCGGAAATCATGGGCAATGGAGTCCAGAAGCGCCGATTTTAGCCGTTCTCCTTGCCTCTCTGCTTCGGACTCGCCCAGTTGCTCGACGGCCCGCGCTCGCTCGATGGCGATTGCAACCAATGACCCGATCGCATCCAGGGTTTGCCGGGAAAATTTCGCGCCGGAAATCCCCAGACTCCCGATGGGTTTCACGCCCATGCGCACGGGCAAGAAATAGAGCGCCTGCTGGTTTTCGAGCATCACTTCATCGCGGAGATAAGCCGCCTTCAACTGCTCTTCATCGATTTGTGCCGCCCCATATCCGGACCGGTAATACTTGTCTTTTTGCGGCAGGAACAACTCCGCTGCACCGCCCTCGAAACACTCGACGATGTAGTCCGGCACGGCGTTCATGAGCTGGATTACGTTTCCCTCCGCCAGCAGTTTCTGGCTGAAGGAATACAACCTTTCCAGTTCCCTTCGGCGGCTGTTCGAAGCGTCCGCTTCCTTGCGAATCCTCGCGGAGAGCTGGCTGCCCACAATGGACGTAAACAGAAATGCAAAGAGGGCGATCCAATTCTGCGGATCGGCCACGGTGAAAGTTCCGATCGGCGGCAAAAAGTTATAGTTGAAGAGCAGCACCGCCGTGACTGACATGAAGAGGGAAACGGCCATTCCCCAGACGGCGGAAACTGCTAGAATCACGAGGAGAAACGTCAGTGCCACGGTTGTCTGGTTGGCGGGCAGGATGACCCGATAGAAATAGGTGATTCCGACGAGGAGCAGAGCGGCAACCACGAACCCTGTGGCCCGACCGGCTAAAAGACGCAACATGCGGGTATTCTAACCCAGAGACTCATTTTTCCGAGGAGCAGCCCGTTCCTTGCCAAAGAATCCTCAAGAATGGCTTGAAGCTGTATCTCCGGCGCCAAAAACCCGCGGCATCTTCAAACTTTTCCTTGGCTACGCTCCCGGTGTCGGCAAGACATTCAGCATGCTCAGCGAAGCGCTTCGCCGCAAGAGCCGCGGCGAAGACGTCGTTAGCGGGATCGTTGAAACACATGGGCGCAAGGCCATAGCGGACCTTGCCCAACAATTGGAAGCTGTGCCTCGCAAGAAAATCGAATACAAAGGCACGATCTTTGAAGAAATGGATGTGGACGCCATCCTGGTGCGCCGTCCCGCGGTTGTCCTGGTGGATGAACTCGCTCACACGAACATTCCGGGAAGCAAGCACCGTAAACGCTACGAAGATGTGCGAGAGCTGCTCGCCGCTGGCCTCGACGTCGTCTCCACTTTGAATATCCAACACATTGAAAGCATTGCTCCTACCATCCACGCCATAACGGGAATCACGGTGCGCGAGACCGTGCCCGATTGGGTTCCGCTTTCCGCTTCGGAGACGGTGATGGTGGATCTCACTCCGGAAGCCCTTCAAAACCGCATGAGGCGCGGAGATGTCTATGGGCGGGAAAAGGTGGAGCAATCGCTGAAGAATTTCTTCCGGCGCGGGAATCTCATCGCGCTCCGCGAACTTGCCCTCCGCCAGGTGGCCGAGCAGGTAGATCGCAGCCTCGAGTCTTACATGGACTCGAAAGATATCCGCGAGAACTGGGGTGTGCGAGAGCGTCTTGCCGTTTGTGTGTCGGGCAATTCGTCCGGTCAATACCTCATCTCGCGCGCCGCACGCTTGGCCCGAAAGATGGACGCGGAACTTTATGTTGTCCACGTCGAGCGCGAATTCGGCAAGCGATGGGAAGACGGCAAGAGGCTAGAAGGGAATCTGCGTTTTGGCGAGAATCTCGGAGCGCAAGTCATCCGGTTAAAAGGCAGAAGCGTCGCGGACACCATTGCCGAGTTCGTCCGCAACAAGCACATTACGCAGGTGATGTTCGGGCGCGCCCTCGCCAGGGATTGGCGGAAGTATCTTTACCTCTCCGCAGTTCACCGGTTTTTGCGCGAATCGCCCCCCGTGGACGTCCATATCGTCACTCATGAACCCGCGGACAACTAATTTCGCCCGGGCTGACGCGCTTCCACTCGTAACATCTTACGTTTTCCTTCCGTAGTCACAAGGACTATTCCGATACGCATGAACTCCCGCCGGGTTTCAGTTGTGCAGGCGGGCAGCGTCAGATGGGATGGATAAAGGCCCAAGCGGAAAGTGGTCGGGGCGTCCGGATTTGAACCGGAGACCTCCTGCGCCCAAGGCAGGCGCGCTACCAGGCTGCGCTACGCCCCGACAAGAAGTGCACTACTGATTCTAAAGCACATTCCAACATTAAGGCTACTCCGACCCATCGCAATTGCGTCGACTGTACCTCGTCTGATCCTGTCGGTATCTCTATCAAACGTAGTGGACAACGCCCGCTTCCGCTGCCTCTTCTGGAGTCCGCACCCAACTTCCCCTGGTCGCACTCAGCACTGCCAATAGCACTTTCGAGATTCCCGTTAGAGGAGCTAACGCTGGGCTTCGCAAAGCGGCTGGCGTTGAAGCCTTTGCTGCGCTGAGTTCATATCGGAACCATTTCCCGCAACGGGTTGCATATCTGTTTCGTTTTGGGTTGGGTCACCAGTTTCAAACCTCGCTAAATCCTTTGTGCTCAGTTGCTCACTCTCTGGAGAAGCGCATGCAAAAAAGTAAAACCGACTCGTTCAGAGTCTTGGCAATGTCTAGTGATTTTGCGCGAAATCATTCCGGCCTTGGTTGCATGTTCGTGTCTTTCACCCTCGGCGCTCGCACAGAAAGTGCCCCCTAAGCCATCCCAATTGGTGGTCCCCTCCGTAGTCGATGTTCACGATTTTTACAACACCGTCCTCCCTATCACCGACTTGAAACTTGGTTTCGGCATCGAGGCTAAGTTTGGCACGGGCTTCTGCTTGGACCCCGCCTGTCGTTTCATCGGAACCAACTATCACGTTGCCGTGATGGCTCGGCCCCACAAAATCATGGGAGTAAAAGTCGTCCAACGATACCTTGCCACCGGGCCGGACGATGAAGGTGCCACCGTGAACGAGGGCCCCTCATTGAGTCCCATGAAGTACAACCTCGGTCGCGACCTTGCCGTCTTCGAACTAGGCCATACGCTGCCTCACCATCATGGCGTTGCGTTCCGCCTCGGCGACCTGCAAGTTGGGCAGGAGATCGACATATATGCTTATCCCAAAGAGTCCAGCAATCCCATTCGCCATCTCCTACGATTTCACGGTAGGTTCAAAGGCGAAACGACAACAGGCCTGCTCGCCTTTGACTACAACTTGTCCGCTGACAAGACGATTCGTCCCGGTGCGAGCGGCGGTATAGTCGTGGACGCAAAGACTCAGCAGATTGTGGGTGTTCTGAATGGGGTAGCTAAGAACGGTGAGGCGATTGCGCTGGCTGTGCCAGTTCAGTCCTTGGCTGAATTTGTGAGCAAGGTTCAACCTTATTTGGCGCAGAGCTTATTTCCTTCCAACCAGAGGCTCTCTCCAGTTTCCGCAGACCTCTATCCAAAGTTCGTACCGTCTCCCATCGAAGTACTCCAGCACAGACCCGAGGAACCCGCCGAGATCAAGCTGCTACGGAGCAAAGCGCAACTTCTGGCCGATAAGATGCGCAATTTTATCGCTGTGCAGACCTTTGCCTGGGGATCGGGAGACAAAGAACCCGTTGCTGAGGCGACATATGAAGTCCGCATCGTTGACGGCTACCAACGATTCCGCGAGTATCCCGACGGCCGCAAAGAGTTTCGCGATGTTCCTTTCCCTTCCTTGAGCACGATGATAGTTCCCGGTGGTGAGTGGTCTGAACTGCCTGAAATGGTAGGAACAAGACTCCGGCTGAAAATTCATCAGGCACCCGACGTGGTTGTCAACGAGCGGTGGATGAAGGTCTTTCAGTATCGGGCCGACGTCGAAGACGACGTATGTACGTTCAAGTCCGTCCTCGACTATGTATTCTTCGAAGTCAGCAAGATAGTCGCCGTCTCTTGTTATGGCGAAGTCTGGACCGACGAGGATACGAACATCCTCCGCATGTCGGAGCATTACGAACTTCCGGGCAAGTGGAAAGACTATCAGGCCGTGGTGACCTACGGTTGGCTCCAGCGAGCGGATCAGATGTCTCAGCTCATTCCTCTTACCATCTCTACTCAGGCTGGGTACAACAAGAAGATCTACTGGTGTCGCGGCCAGTTTACAGACTACCGAATGTTCGGAACGCGAGTAAGAATTATTGGGAATTAACGAGTCCAGAATTCCTGGAGAGGTTTCGTTTCCTGCTCTCGCTAGTGCGCGTGCTTTAGGTGCTTGTCAAAATAATCCATAAAAATCTTGAAAGTTTTTTGCTGGATCTCATCCGGCTTATAGGAGCCGTCGGGCTGGTCGAAGATGAAAACGTAACCGTGCGTGGGATGGTCGAAGCTGACCCATTGCACGTCTTTTCCCGCCTCCTTCATCCACTCATACGTGAGCTTAAAGATGCCCTGCTGGTGATCCGTCTCACGGCCAAAAATAAGGATGGGCGTATTGATGCGCCGGATTCGTTCCATTCCTTCAGTCTTGTTCGCATTCTTCCGCGCGACTTCGATGTCGTTGTACTGTATCTCCGTCCCTTTGCGCGGAGCGTTTGGGCCGGTATCGACGGTTAGGAACTCGTGGTTCGCAGGCTCGATGCACACGCCCGCCCCAAACGTATACTCGCTCGATGCTTTCATGATCATCTCGCCGCTATGACTCACGCCCATAGCACCTACGGCATTTTTGTCCACGTAGGGAAGCGTCTGAAGATAGCGGATGATGGCGATCAGGTCTTCGTGGTCAAGCGTCGGGCCGGATTTAAGCATGCGCCTTTCCCCGCTAATACTGTCCGGAAGATTCTGCGGCGGCTTGGATTGCTCGTAAGCATAAGGGATTTCGTTGCGATAGTTGACCGTGACGACGACGTACCCGCGCGCGATCATGCGGTCCTGCATTTGCGAAACCCTCTCAGCTAGGTTTTCCACTTTCTTCATTCCTTCGCGGCCTTCTCCCCAGCCCATGGTGATGGCCGGGAAGGGACCGTTGCCTTTTGGCTTGCGCACAATGATCGGCACATAGATCTCGTCGCGCGTCAGTACCAACGTGTAATCGGCGGGTGTGTCCGTCCCCTTGACAGGCTTGCTCGTGATCACGTAACCGTGAGGCGGAATGGACTCCGCAGGGGGCTTGCCGGTGCTGAGCTGTGCTCGCGTCTCAGTTATGACTCCTGGAATCGCGAACATCAAAGTAAACAGAGTGCTTGGCATCCCCACGATGAATGCAACACGGTGGTTCATAGAGAATCCTCTCGGCCGATCAGGCAAAGGAGAACGGATTCTGTGCTTCGCCATAAACCGCTGGCACGGCGCTTCTACCACCCCGTCTTGGAGGCGTCAAGCGGATTGCTGTATAGTGGCCACCCTATCGTCTTGGTTTTTGCCGAAATCAGCTCTGGCTCTCATTTTGTGGGAGAAAAGATGAGAAAAATCTTCCAACTCTGCTTCGCATGCCTGTCCATTTCTGTATTTGCAGCCCAGCTCAATGCACAAGTAACGAGTGCGCCCGAGCCTCCTCGCCCCCTCGTCTTGACCGAAGCAATTCCGATGGCGGGCGTGCAGGGACGGTTCGACCATTTTGGTTTTGATGGGAAGAATCAATTGATCGTCGCCGCGCTCGGGAATAACACCGTAGAAGTTATCGACATCAGCGCCCGCTTGCGCGTTCATACGGTTACAGGAATTCCAAATCCCCAGGGCGTGGTCTATGCGCCGGAATCCAAGAAGCTTTTTGCCGCGAGCAGCAAAGGCAAGCTCTATATCTACGGTGGCAGGACGTTCGACCTCGTCAAGAGCATTGATTTTGAGGGTGATGTCGATAACCTGTGGTACGATGCGGCGAATCAGCGCGTGTATGTTGGCTACGGCGAAGACGAAACGGGCGCGATCGGGGCCGTTGATGCCTCGACCAATGAACGGCGGCAGGAAGAATACAAATTAGGCGCGCATCCCGAATCGTTTCAACTGGAAACCGCTGGCCCCAACATCTATGTGAATCTGCCGGATCTGAAACAAATTGCCGTGATCAACCGTAAAACTCGCACGATCACCCGCTGGCCGATGACCTTGGAGCACAATTTTCCCATGGCGCTGGACGAAGCTGACCATCGTTTGTTCGTCGCCACCCACCAACCGCCGCGACTGGCCGTTTTTGATACGAATTCTGGCCACACCGTGGTCACGCTTCCTTGCGTTCAGGATGCCGACGACTTGTACTACGACTCGAGCCGGAAGCGGATCTACGTGCCAGGGGGAGAAGGGTTCATCAGCGTCTTTCAACAAACGGATGCAGATCATTACCATCTCCTGGCTAAAGTGCCATCGGCTCTTGGAGCCCGGACGGCCGGCTATTTTGGCAAGGGCAGGAAGGGTTTTGACCGCTTCTTCCTTGCAGTTCCCGCCCGGGCGGATCATGGCGCGGAGATCTGGATCTACACCGTAGAAGACTAATTGCCGGTCCCGTGCGACAACCCATTACTCCCTAGAAGGCTGGGATCAGAATAAGGTGCAGCGTTCCATTGGTCATACCAATAGACCAATGCCCCCTACCTGGCGCGACCATCACTATTTTTGCTTCATAGAATCAAGCATTCGCTTGACAACCTAGCTCGTATGGTGGTACAGCGTCTATACCTATCTCGTGGGGGAGGTCCTCATGCTGTCCAAGAGTCAGTGGATTATCGCGCTTCGGAAGCTGCGCTCTTCCGGGCTTGCTCCAGTTCTTGCGGTCGTATGCCTCAGCCTACTTGTTTGTAGCGCTGCTTATCCTCAGGGGAACACCGGCCGAATTTTGGGGGTGGTCACCGATCAATCCGGCGGAAACGTGGCCAACGCTAAGGTAACCGTCACGGACGTAGCGAGAGGCGTTTCACAGACTTTGACCACCGATTCGGACGGCGCCTATGTCGCCTTCAACCTTCTCCCTGGCACCTACACGGTTCGTGCCGAATACAAAGGCTTTAAGACTTTCGAGCGCAAGAACATTTTGTTGGAAGTAGGGAAGGATGTCCGCGTCGACCCCATGCTTCAGCCTGGCTCCACCACAGAGACGATCATCATCACGGAGCAAGTGCCCATGGTGGACACAACGTCCACCACCTTGGGCGGCACCATCAGCAACGAGATTATCAACGATCTCCCCCTGAACGGCCGCAATTACCAGAACCTGATCTCGCTGCGCCCCGGAACTTCGATCTACCCGGGCGGCGGCCCTTGGACGCAAACTACCAACGGTATTCGTCCCGAAGACACCAGCTTCATCGTCGACGGCATAACCAATGACGAAGCTTTCATGGGCCTGAGCGTAACCAACGCCGCCGCCGTCATCGGCGATGCTGCGACGCTCATTCCCATCGATGCGATTCAAGAGTTCAACACCCAAGTCAACCCCAAGGCCGAATTCGGCTGGAAGCCCGGCGCCATCACCAGTGTCGGTTTGAAATCGGGTACGAACGAGGTCCACGGCACCGCTTATGGCTTTGGCCGCTCGGATTCTTTTGACGCCCGCAACTACTTCAATCCTGTGACAGATCCAAAGACCCCAGTGGAACTCGAACAGTACGGCGGATCGGCTGGCGGCCGCTTCATCAAGGATAAGCTTTTCTATTTTGGTGCTTATGAGGGCCAGATGTATACCGTCGGCAACTCCCTTCCGGGACATGTCCCGACAACGGCCTCCGTCTCCGGCGGCGGCGCCAACGGTTGCCAGTCTGCAGCAATGATAGCGGCCGGGACAGGCGACTGCACGATCAGCATTGCCGACGCAACGCAGGATCTTGCCAATCAAGGTATCGCGGTGAACCCGCTCAGCAATTACTTACTGGGGTTCTATACTCCTAGCAACGCGCCTAACACCTCACAGGGGACCTTCGTTTCGCTTAACTATCCCAACGTCAATAGCTCAAAGAATGCCTTGGGGAAGGTGGATTACCACATCAACGACCATAACGCCCTAAGCGGCTCCTATTTCTTCGGCAACGACACCATTGTGGGCATGGACTTCTTCGAGGTCCTCGCGCAATTCCGCACCAAGGTTCATTCCCGCGCGCAAGCTGTCTCCGGCCACTGGGCCTGGACGCCGAGTTCGACTTGGGCCAACGAGTTCCGCGGGGGCTTCACGCACTACCTTCTCCAGATTCTGCCCGACGATCTCACTTTCCCCTACAAGATAAACACCGGTATTTCCAATCCTTTGTTGAGTGGAATTCCGGACGTCCGGTTCCCCAACGGCCCCTTCTCACAGTTGGGTGCCTTCCACAACTTTCCGAAAATTGTCGGGCCCGATAAGGTCTATGACTTCATCGATCAGGTCTCCTACTTGCGCGGCAAGCATGCATTCAAATTTGGCGGCGAGCTCCGTAGGGACTTGGTCCATCAAGCCACTTACCGGGGTGGGCGAGGCCGCGTCAAATTTGCTGATCTGGAATCTTTTCTCTCTGGCAATCCATTGAGCGCCGGCTTCTTGGCTGGAGATCCCACGCGCAACATCTCGCAGTGGCTTTATTCTGGCTACATGCAGGATGACTGGCGCATCACCAAGCGAGTGACCCTCAACCTGGGCCTCCGCTACGAGTACCAGGCTGTTCCGACTGAGGCCAACAATCTGTTCGGCAACTGGGAGCCTTCTGTCGGCTTTGAACAGGTGGGCAAAAACATCGGCTCCATCTACAAGGGCGACAGCAAGAATTTCTCCCCGCGCTTGGGGATTGCTTGGGACGTGACTGGCAAGGGAACGACCGTCATCCGCGTCGGCGGCAGCATCGTTTACGATCTGCTGTCCATGAGCACCTACATGTCTCAGCAGAACCTCCAAAATACCCCCACTCTTTTTGGCCTTGGCGCCGTTCCCACTGGGGCCACGATCACAACCTGTCCAGTGGCTCCAGTGGGTGGTAACTGCCCTGTTGCGCCTACCACTACACCAGCCATCGGAAACATTTTCACGACGGGGGTCACGCTCTTCCCAACCAGCCCCAGCAACCCTATTGGCATCACCTGGCAGGACCAGACGACTCCGATTTATCCCTCCAGCGTAACGGGAGCTGTTCAGTGCGGAGACGGAATCGGAAGCGATCCAGGTCCTTGCAACAGCTTCGCCATGAATCGCAATTTCCGCACTCCTTATGTAATCAACTGGGCTATGGGCGTCCAACATGCTTTTTCCGGAAAGCTTGGTCTCGATGTCTCCTACGTGGGCAACCATGGAGTGAAACTTCCGGGCGTTGTTGATCTCAACCAGCCGGCCGTTGGCTCCGGGTGGACGCCCGCCGCGATTGCCGCGGGCGCAGCAGACGGCGGCGCAGAAGCAGCCGCTCTCCCCTACACGCTCAACGGCAAGGCCCCGTACCTCGCATTGATTAACTACCTCTCGAATTTCTATGGATCTACGTACCACGGTTTGCAAGCCACCTTGACTGGTCGCAACTATCACGGCCTCGATTTCGTGGCCGGCTATACTTATTCTCATGCTTTGGACGACTTGTCCTCGAATTGGGTGGCGTTCCTTCCCAAGGACAGCTCTCATCCGCTATTGGATCATGGCAGCGGCGACGAGGACCTTCGACACCGCCTCACTTTTTCCGTTACCTACACTCTTCCGGAGATGAAGACCAGGAGCCAGCTCCTCGAAGGCTGGCAGCTCAACACCATCGTTACTGTTCAGAGCGGACAGCCGTGGAACGTGAATGACCAAGCTTTCGATTTCAGCGGAACCGGAGAGCTGGCGGACCGCTGGAATTTCTTTGGGAATCCGTCTGACTTCAAGTCACAAGGACCAAACGGCTTGCCGTTTTTCGCGCCAGGTGCTTCCTCTGCTTGCGCTGCGAAAGCCCTTGCTCTGGACGGTGGCAGCCCTGGCCTGAACACTGCGGCACTCAACTTAGGTGGCTGCTATGTGAATGGCAACTCCATGCTGCTTCCGCCGGCCCTCGGAACCTTCGGCACCATGGGTCGCAACATCTTCCGCGATACCGGTTTCCACAACGTTGATCTGTCCATCAGCAAGAGCTTCAAATTCGGGGAACGGATGAAGGCGCAGTTCCGGGTGGAGACGTTCAATATTCTCAATCACCCCAACTTCGCGAATCCGAATGGTGGCACCAGTGGCTATGGCCAGGGGGCAACCGCCGATCCTTCGCAGGCCGGTGCATTCGGATGTGGCTGTTCCACTCCGGATAATGCCGCTTTCAACCCTGTACTTGGCTCCGGCAGCAATCGCGCCATCCAGTTGGGCCTGAAATTCATTTTCTAGGTCCGCGCTGTCTGGAATTGAAACTTGAAAGAGGGCCGGACACACGTCTGGCTCTCTTTTCGGATATAACTGAGTTAGGAAATAGGAAAGTCCAGGGAGGATCGTGAATCATGAGGCGTTTCGTTATTCGTGTGCTCGCCCCTGGAATTCTGTTTGGTGGCTTCTTCCTTGCGCCCCTTGCCCTCTGCGGAACTGCCGCGGCCGACGAACCCTCTGCTCTTCAAGCCGACCGCGAATTTGTCCAGGCTGCTGCCAAGGGTGAAAGCGCCACCGTTGCTAAGCTCCTCGACGCGGATTTCACCTGGACCGACGACGATGGCAAGACCCTGTCCCGCGCCGATTTTCTTAGTTCGCCCCCCACGCCCGCTCTCGGCAACGAAGCTGGCGCGCACCAGCGGCGTCAAACGCGCAGTCAGGTGGAAGCGATCATGGCCGATCGCGACAAGATCCATGTTCTCCGCCTCTGGGTTAAGCGTGGCCCTACCTGGCGTCTGCTCGTCTATCACGAAGTCGCTCTCGGCCGTCAGGAGGCCGCCCCATCGGGCCCTGGCGTAACGGATTGCCAGAATCCTTGCAAAACTCTCCCGTACAAGCCGAAGAATGAAGCCGAGCAAGCTATCATCGCTTCCTGGCAAGCGCTGGAGATCGGCGTCACCAATCACGATGCAGCCGCCTGGTCCCCGCACATTGCCGAAGAGTTCACCATGCTCGGCTCGACCAACGATCATCCGCTCACCAAAGCCGATCGTATCGCCACGCTGAATTTGCAGAAGCAAACCGGACGCGGCACAGCGCCTGCCCCGCTCGTTTCCGCGCAAATGTTTGATTTCGGCGACTCGGTAGTCATGATGTGCCTGCATCAGCCCTACACTGGCAAACCCGTCCATGTGACTCGTCTGTGGATCAAGCGTGGAGGCAAATGGGTTATGTCCATCAGCTATCAGACGATTGTCCAAGCCGCGCCGGCAAAGGTGTCTTAGCACCTTAATTTGGCTCTGGGCTGGTCGCCTGGCCGGCTTTTGTTCGTGTTGCGGCGACTTTATGTCGCCGTCTTTCCTTTGTAGCGGCCGCCTTCTGAGCGGGCCGTCTCGCCCAGCCCATTTTCACTTTTCTATGCGCTCTCCTTTGATGTCCTATAATCTTTCCCCTAAAGCTTTTAAAATCAACACTTGTAAAAGTGCATCAAAATAAACGACTTTATCTACCTTTAGAATCAACACTTATGAAAAAACTAGGAGGGAGGGCGCTCTTATCGTTAACTTGAACTTGTCTCTTGGCACTTCTCCCAGCAGGGTTTCTCCTGCTCCCTCCAACCACCTTCGTGCTCCGCATCCGCGTGCGGAGATTCCTTTCTTTTCACCAGTCACCGGTCACGAGTCACCAATCACCAGTCACGGAATTACCCCGATGGGTTTACAATGCTGGCGTACGTACCTCCTGGCCCGCTGAGATGCATCTATCACCGAAGGAGGCCCCGTGAATTCCGCACTCCTTGATCGTCGCGCTTTTCTTAAAGTTTCTTCCGTTGCCGGTGGCGGCTTTCTCCTCGCCTATCATCTCGAACCCGTCGCCAAAGCTTTCGCCGCGGCCGCTCAAGCCGCTGCCCCGCAGCCGCCTGCACCGGCGTTCCAGCCTCTTGCCTTCGTGCGCGTTGCCGCCAATGGCATGGTCACCATCATGGGCAAGAATCCCGAAATTGGTCAGGGTGTCAAAACCAGCATGCCCATGCTCATCGCCGAAGAACTCGACGTCGATTGGAAAGACGTTCGCGTCGAGCAGGCCGACCTTGACGAAACCAAGTACGGCCCGCAGCGCGCCGGTGGTAGCACCGCTACTCCCATGAACTGGGATCCTCTCCGCCGCGTTGGCGCCGCGTGCCGCCAGATGTTTGTTGCCGCTGCCGCGCAAACCTGGTCCGTCCCCGAATCGGAATGCGCCACTTCTTCCGGCCGCGTCATCCATCAGCCCACAAAACGCGCCCTCACCTATGGCGCGCTCGCCGAAAAAGCAGCTACGCTGCCACCGCCCGATCTCAAATCCGTCAAGCTCAAGGATCCCAAAGACTACAAAATCATCGGCCGCTCCACCCCCGGCGTCGACAACGCTTCCATCGTCACCGGCAAATCTCTCTACAGTATCGACTTCAAAGTTCCCGGCATGTTGTACGCGGTCTACGACAAATGTCCCGTGTATGCAGGGAAGTGCATGGGGGCCAACCTCGACGAGATCAAAGCCATGCCCGGTGTGCGCCATGTCTTTGAAGTCGAAGGCACGCAAGATTTGCTGGGCTTGCATTGGGGCATCGCCGTCGTCGCCGATACCTGGTGGCAGGCAAACGCCGCGCGCACAAAATTACGCGCCCAGTGGAACGAAGGTCCCACCGCGCAGCAAAGCAGCGAAGGCTTTCAGAAGCGTGCCGATGAACTCTCGAAGCAATCCCCCGCGATTACTCTTCGCAAAGACGGCGATGCGGATGCCGCGCTGCAATCCGCCGCGAAAACCGTCGAAGCCGCCTACTCTTATCCCTTCCTCGCGCACGCTCCCATGGAGCCGCAGAATTGCCTCGCGCATTATCACGACGGCAAACTCGAATTCTGGTCCCCCAGTCAGACTCCGGAATCCGGCCGCATGCAAGTCGCCAAAGTGCTGAACATTCCCCACGACGACATCATCGTGCACATGAAGCGCGCCGGCGGTGGCTTTGGCCGCCGCCTCACCAACGATTACATGCTCGAAGCCGGCGCTATCGCCAAACGCGTCGGCGTCCCCGTCAAGCTCCTCTGGACCCGTGAAGACGATTTCCATCACGACCACTATCGCCCCGCCGGCTTTCATTACCTCAAGGGCGGCCTTGACCCCGTGGGCAAACTCGTCGCTTGGCGCAACCACTTCGTCTCCTTCGGCGAGGGCGACAAGTTCGCTCCTTCAGCCGATATTCCCGGCAACGAATTCCCGGGTGAATTTCTGCCAAACTTTTTCTTCGGCGCTTCTCTCATGCCGCTCGGCGTACCTACCTACGCGCTGCGTGCTCCTCGCAGCAATGCTTTCTCCTGGGTCTTCCAATCCTTTATCGACGAACTCGCCCATGCCGCCGGAAAAGATGCTGTCCAGTTCCGGCTTGATCTGCTGAGTCTTCCGCGCGTCGCTACAATGAACGCCATGGGCGTGGCGGTCCTCTCGAACTTCGACGCCGAGCGCATGATTGGCGTCCTTAAGCTTGTCGCGGAAAAATCGGCTTGGGGCACGCGCCAGCTCCCGAAAAACACGGGTGTGGGCGTCGCCTTTCAGTTTTCCCATCGCGGTTATTTCGCGGAAGTCGCGGAAGTGCAGGTTGATGTAGGCAGCAAATTAAAGGTCAACAAGATTTGGGTCGCCGGCGACGTCGGCAGCACCATCATCAATCCTAGCGGCGCTGACAACGAGGCTCGCGGCGCCGTCATTGACGGCCTCAGCCAGGTCATGTCCTACGAAATCACCATCGATGGCGGTCGCGCCGTGCAGAGCAACTTCCACGAATATCCCCCTGTGCGCATGAACCAGGTGCCGCCCGAGATCGAAGTCCATTTCCTGAAGACCGACAATCCGCCTACCGGCCTCGGTGAACCCGCGCTTCCGCCAGTGCTACCCGCGGTCTGCAACGCCGTCTTCGCTGTTACAGGAAAGCGCATTCGTTCCCTGCCGCTTTCCAAGCACGGCTTCTCCTGGGCCTAGTCGCGGGTTTGTATGCGTCTTCGTGGATGTTTTGAAAAGCTCGGAGTTCCGGAAAAGTTTTTGGGTTCCAAGAGTTGGTGGTGTGAAGGTTTTGCGCCCCAAGAAGTTTGGGACTCTGAAAAACCTAGGCCGAGTCCAAACACGAAGAGTGTGGAGCAACGATTACTTCTTCGAATTCAGGCAGGACATCGCGCCGACTTTTTCTTCGGGCGTTTCGTAGCTCTTGGCGCCGTTCGCGTCTTTCATCGACAAGAACACCCAGTCGCTCTTGTCCTCCGCCGTCCTGCTGAACGAAAACACGTACGCTTCGTTCCGTCCAACTTGATACGTCATCGTGCGCATCAAGATGGGAAAAACTTCCTTCGTCACGTCTTCTACTGGTTGCCCGCACCGTGCAAGCAAGTGTTCCGGCGTCACGCTTGCCACGGCCTGCTCGCTCCGCCTTTCCCTTGCGTTACTGGCCCAGTCGTACACGCGCCCCCCCAGAGTGACCACCGCCACCAGTCCGAAAATCGCGCCCGCAGCGATCAGCCATACACGCTTCGTTTGTTTCAAGAATTCTACAAGCTCAGTTATCGCCGAAGACTCACCTGTCTTGGCGAACTCCGGCAAGGTTGACATCTGCCTCGGTTGCGTTTCTTCCGGCGATTCTGCGACTCTTGTGCCTGCCAGAGACTCCGCAATCTCTTTCGCCTCGGCTTGCCTCTCCTCCGTTGCGGTCCTGGCGAGTTCGCTGGAAGAGAAGCGGTCCTTCTGTTTCGTTTCGTCCATACATCCCCTGCCTTTCGGGCTGTACCCTAATCATCGCTCTCTGCGCCTCTTGCTGCTCCCTATTCTTGCTTCTTATTTCCAGACAGTAACTCGTTCTCCGCTTCGGACGCATACGCGCCTCTTCCTTTCCCTGTCGCCCCGCTGCTCCTGCAAGCGCACCGCACCGGTTCCACACTTCCCCGAAGCGCCCCGCCGCCACTCTGCATGCAAGCGGACCCGTCTTTGCAGCCCTCGTGGGGGATCTGTAGATTCGCCTGTGAAGTCTGCATTTCGTAGTCGCGTGCGGACGTGCCGCAACCGCAACTCCCTCTGTGGCCGACGGTCGCAGACCGGTGGCCCGCGCTAGAATGATCCAATGCAACGCAAAGTCTTTTGGGTCACCTTCATTGCGCTCGGCCTAATCGCGGATTTTGCCCTGCCGATTTTGTGGGCGCTGGTCGCCACCATTCCCATCGGCATCGTGAGCTGGTGGGTGGCCTATCGCAGCGACTGGTTCTAACCCCCGCTTCACAGCTCCGCAGCAGAAACCTGCGCGTCACCGTGGCACTAACAAAAACCGAGTGACGACTGGCGTAAGCCGCGCATCGAACTTGCCAATCGGGCCGGGCACGGCGGAAAATACCACAACGAGGTGATCCCATGACTTCTTATTACGGCGGCAAAGAACTGGCGGGCGCATTTCGCACCGTACGCAAGAACACCATTCAGGTTGCCGAAGACATTCCCGAATCCAGCTATGGCTTCGTGGCGGCGCCGGAGGTGCGTACCGTGGCGCGCATGCTGACCCACGTCGCCATCGCCACGCGCATCTGGGAAGAGATACACAAAAGTGCCTGACCACTCTGGTGGGCCTTGACTTCTTCGGCATGATGGACCGTTTCGACGCCGAGGAAGCCAAGCCTCGATCGAAAGCGGAAATTTTGGACCTCCTGCGAAGCGAAGGCGAGCAGTTCGCCGCTTGGATGGAAACCTTGACGCCGGAGTTTCTCGCGGAAACGGTGACCGAGCCGGACGGCAAAACAGCCAAGACCCGTTTCGAGCGCCTTCTCGGTGCGAAGGAGCACGAGATGCACCATCGCGGGCAATTGATGCTCATCGAGCGCCAACTCGGCATCGTGCCGCATCTTACGCGCCAGTTCCAGCAGCTGGTCGCCCAAATGCGCGCCGCCAAAGCATGAGAAACCCTCGCCGCATTTCGCAACGCTTCTGACTGTAGGGCCCGGCTTGCAGGCCCGCAGCCTCTGCGATTTTGCAGTGGCGGGTCTTTCGTCTAAGGACCATGCTCGCGACTTCGGCAGGCGATTTTTGGTGTAGCCTTGGCTCCTATGGCACAGATGGGAGCCAAGCCAGGCCCGGAAGTGCAGAAGCTCGGCTACTTTGTCGGAACGTGGACCACGGAAGGGACGGTCTCGTCGGGCCCGTGGGGAGCGGGCGGAAAATTCAGTTGGGCGGAAACCACGGAATGGATGAGCGGCGGTTTCTTCGTTATCGGCCACTGGGACTTCAAGATGCCGCCCGAGCTAGGGGGCGACGGCAAGGAAATCTTCCTCATGGGCTATGACACGAACCGTAACGTATATACGTTCGACGCCTTCAGCAGCCACGGACGACACCAGGTGTCTCGCGGCACGGTAAATGGCGACAGGTGGACTTGGACCAGCGAAGGCACTTACGATGGGCAGGACACCAAGCAGAAGATGACGATGAAGATCCTGTCGCCCACCAGCTACAGCCTGAAGTTGGAAGTCTCCATGGACCGTACGACCTGGATGACGTTCATGGAAGGGAAAGCCACGAAGAGATAGGATGGACCGCTACACCTGGATCGCTGTGGGTCTCCTCCTCTTCATTTTCGGAGGGATCCTCCTGGCCTTCTTTCTTTATTTGAGGACAGCCTACAAACAGGGTGGCTGGAAAAACGTGAGACGCGACTTCCTCATCGCCGTGATCGTTCTTGCCGCTTGGGCGCTCACAAGAGTCATCGAAAATCACCAGATCGAATCCTTCAAAAAAACCGTCGAGAGCTGGTTCAAATAATAATCTCGTTCGCGCCACTCGCCACTCTTCACTCCCTATTTCCCTGGTTCCGTTCCCAGCTTCCTCACTAGCCACGGAATAATCACTTCCCGGAAAATCACCGGATCCGGCCACACTTTCACCTGCCTCCCCATATGCCCGCCCTGCGGATTGATCCACGCCTCCTTCGGCACGTCACCGCTGCTGAGCAGCAAGTACGCGTCCGACACAGGCACCTGCGTATCCAGCGCGCCCGCGATGATGAGCATCGGCGCCGTCGGTTTGCCCAGCAGCCCCTGCGACACCAGCGACATTCTCGGGAAGACCGTCGTCAGGTCATCCACGGTCTTCGCACCCTCAAAAATCGACATCAGTGCCGGACCGAGCCCGAAGAGGTATTCGCGGTTGCCAAGCGTCTTGTTCAGCACGAAATCTTTTTGGAATGTAGCATCTGCCGGCGGCGATTGCGCCACTACCGCTTTCAAACGCGCGTGTTCGAGAATCGCCAGCTTCGTCGCCCAGTATGCGCCGAAGCTCTGGCCATCCACCCCGATGCGCGTCGTGTCCACTTCCGGCCGCGTTTGCAGAAAGTCGATCACGCGAGAGAACATACGCTCCGCGTTTTCGCTAGCTTTGATTGGCGCCTGGCCCGTTCCCGGCGAATCAATGCCGATGAATCCGATGCCATGGGGAATCACCGCATCAAACCTTTCGGAGAGATCTTCCTTGCGGCTATCCAGTCCACTGATGGCGATGACCACTGACACGGGACCTTTTGCGTTTTTCGGCAGCCGCAAATATCCGACGATTTCGGAGCCTTCAAACGGTATGCGCAGGACTTCCAGCGGCGGGTCCATAAATTTGGCATGTGCGAGAAACGCTTCGAGCGCTTTCGCATACGCATGCTGTTTGCCCGGAGAAGCAGGCACCGGCCAGCGCCCGAACGAATACGTGCGCCACGCGCGAATGTAATCCGCGTTGGCTTTCGCGGGATCCGTTTTTTCGAGCGATTTCGCTTGCGCCATGTAGCGGTCTGCAACCTTGATGAACGCCGCGGCCCATTCGTCATAATCGGAAGTTCTGATGGAAGCAAATGCTTCCTTCACGTCGGCGGGATCGAGCCCGATCAGCGGATACATTCCGTTTTCCGCACGCTTGATGGCTTCGGCTTTGATTTCGTCGAGCGTGCGCTCTTGGGCCAAGACAGCTTCCGCAAAAACGAAAACACCCATGCACGTGAGTAAAAATCGCAAAATGTGCCGCATCTTCGATCTCCTCATGGCGTGCTCTTCACTTTCGCAAGCGCCGCCTCATAATACGAAGGGTCGTAATATTTTTCCGGAGGCGACGGATGCCCGCCCCAGGAGCCTTCCACTTCTGCGCGCAGCTTCAACACGTTCCTGAACCCGTCGAGATCGAACGCCGCATCTTTCGCAAATCCTCCGGGCCGCGTCATCAAAGATTCGTAAGTCGCGGCTGCCACATCGAGCGCGAGATGCGATTCTTTGGTCATCATGTCGATGACTTGCTGCTTGTTTGCGGGAGCCAGCAGCCAGCGTTGCGCTTCGATGATCGCCGCAAGAAAAGGAATCAGAGCGTCGCGGTGTTCCTTCGCCCACGTGCGCTCGGTGAAAAATCCCGCGGCCTGATACGGTCCGATGAGGTCCTGCACCGAGCCGAGACTCACGAAGCCTTCGCGCTTGGCTACGATCGATGTCGGTGGGCCGAGCATCGAGCCGGCAAACTCTTTATGCTCGCGCATGGCCACCAATCGCTGTGGCGTCGCGCCGAAAGCTTTGATTTCGTAGTCCTTGCCAGCTTGCATTCCGCTCAAGAGAAGAATTTTCTTGAGTTGCAGCGCGTACGCGGTGTTCGGCGCATCGACAATCAGTGTTTTGCCGCGCAAATCCTGGATGGATTTGATTTCTGGCTGGGCGATCAATTCGTTCTGCGAACCTTCGCCGCCCATGACGATGACAACGTCCTGGTGAGCGAGCTCGACCATGGCCACGGCGTTGTCCACGGCGAGATAAGCAAGGTCGCCTTTTCCGGCGGCCAGTGTCGCGCGCAACTCTTCCGAGTTCGGCGAATTTTCGGTTTCCAGTTCGACGCCGAATTTGGAAAAGAGGCCCAGTTTTTCCGCGGCGATCAATTGCAGCGGGCGGCCAAGCAGCGTGAGCAACTTGATTTTCGCTTTCGGCGGCCCCTGGGTGCTGACGGACGTGGAGAAAAGAAAGGCGGCAAACGGCGGCAGCAACAAAACGCAGCGAAGAATTTTCATTGCTCTCCCCAGTGGCAGAAAACCGAAATGTGAAACGATGGAAAATCGATCAGGGGGCGCCATCGTTGAGCTTATCGAGCGACCATTCGGTGATCGGCATGGGATCGAGAATGGGCTTCCCGAGATTGGGGCAGCTCAGCGCATAGAGCCCCGTATCGGAAGCGCACCAAATCACGTTGCGGTCCCACTCGATGAAAACATTGTCGACGGTGCGATCGTAGCTGCCGAATTTGCTGAGGTCACCACCTTGGGGCGGAATGAAATAAGCGACTTCCTCCGGTTTGGTGAGATCGCCGATATCGTAACAGCGAAGCCCAGCGATAAAATACGAATAAGCGATAAATTCCTGTCGGGGTTTTCCTGGCGCTTTGAGATGCGGAGGATTGTGGGCGCCGAAGCGGCCGCGCTTGAAGCAAAAATCTTTATAGGGTGCTTCCGGCGGCGGAACGGGCCGAGGAAGCTGCGCGACCGGAACGGGATGCTCTTCGTCGCGAATATCGATGACCCAATTTGGCAAATAGATTTGATTGCAGTCGGAATTCGTGGTTTCGCCATTCGAAATGACGAAACCGCGCTCCAAAATTCCGCAATAAATGGTGTGAAACGCGATGCCCATTCCGGAATATTGTGGGGGCGGTTCGAAACGGCCGATTTCTTTCTGATGCGCAGGATCGGAAAGGTCGAGAATGATGAAACCGTTGCAGCCGAAAGCGCCGTAGCCACGATTGCCGCCATCCTCCAACTTTTTGGGAACATAGACCGGGCCGTGTAATCCCGCGAATGGAGTTTGATCCGCGACGACTTTCGGGGGAACAAGCTTTGACCAAATCCATTTGTTGTATTCGGCTTCCTCGCCCTTGCGCGAGCCGGGAACCCACCACATGGAGATTTCTTTGGCGCTGGTGGGATCGGAGACATCCACGATCATGTTTCCGTTGATCAACTGGCGAAAGTAGGAAGGTTGGTAGATGAAAGTTTCGTCCGGAGCGGTGTCGAGATAGGCGTACTTGCCGCCATCGTAGTAATTGCGATGCGTCCCTTGACCGGTAGCGCCAGTGCTGAATTCGGAGAGCTTAACGACCTTCGAGGGATCCGTTACGTTGTAGAAGCGGACGCCACGCAGTCCCTTATAGTTCTTGCGTTTGTCATCGAGATGAGGGCCGTCGTATTTGCCCATGGGGGCTTCAGGAGTGGAATCGGTAATCGGAGTTTGCGCTCCGGTCATGAGGATCCATTTCTTCAGCTTCTTGTTGTAAGCGACCTGGACCTGGCCGCCTTCGAAGCCGCCCTTGTTGAACATCACGGGCTTTCGAACGTCGCTGATGTCGATGACGTCGCCCTGCTGGAACATGTACCGGCGGTTACCGCTGGACATCACCTGCATTTTGCCGCCGCGACGTTGTCCGGGCGCAAAATGGGCCAGAAGCTCCATGTTGCAGATGTACATCCTGCGATCGAGGTAAGAGATGCTGTTGGGAGTAGGATGGCCGTGATGGTCGGCCCAAGCGGCGAGCGGGGAGGTGGCCAAGGCCAAGCCCGCTCCCGCCGCCGTTTGAAGGAACTGACGACGACTGGAGAGGAGGACGTCTTCTAGGCCGTTGAGGTTCCTATGGCTCCGATTGCTGCGGCCGTTCTCGTTTTGCATGGGCCGGGGCTCCTCAGTCCGGACTTGCCAAAAACTGCAGGCTCACGCTCGAAAAGGTAGGACCGCTGTACCATTCGGCGACAAAAGGTGTCAAGAGGATTCTGTCTGGAGGCAGAAAGAAAAGGGTTAGGCTGTTCGGAGGAAGTGGATTGGGGTATAGTGGCTGGACCAACCCCGGAGAATCCGCCAAGGTCGAGGCTCAACTCCATTTTGAAGAAGTGCGATCGGTGAGACTCTACCTTATGACATGACATGGGAGACTTGGACTAGAGGCGCATAAGGATTTCGGAGGGAGAAGAGAAATGGCGATTGCGACGATCAATCCGGCAACCGGCCAATTGGAAAAGTCATTCGAACCGCTGTCTGACGCGCAGTTGGAAGTGAAACTTCAGAAGGCGGCCGATGCATTTTCAAGGTATCGGAAAGTGCCGTTTGCCGAGCGCGCGCGGATGATGCTGAAGGCTGCCGCGATGCTCGAGGGCGAAAAAGAGAATTATGGGCGGGTGATGACCACGGAGATGGGCAAAACCTTTCGATCCGCGGTTGACGAAGCTGCGAAGTGCGCGTGGGTCTGCCGGTATTATGCGGAAAACGCGGAGCGGTTCCTGGCGGACGAAATTGTGGAAACGACAGCCAGCCGGAGTTACATCCGATACCAGCCGCTGGGGCCCGTGCTGGCGGTGATGCCGTGGAATTTTCCGTTCTGGCAGGTGCTGCGTTTTGCAGCACCGGCATTGATGGCAGGGAACGTCGGGCTGCTGAAGCACGCCTCGATTGTTCCGCAATCGGCCTTGCTCATTGAAGAGCTCTTTCGAAAGGCGGGGTTCCCCGAAGGGGTGTTCCAGACGTTGCTGATCGGGTCACAAAAAGTGGACCGAGTTTTGGGAGATCCACGGGTCGCGGCAGCAACGCTGACAGGAAGCGAAGGAGCGGGCGTTGAAGTGGGGATTGGAGCGGCAAAAAGAATCAAGAAAGTCGTGCTGGAATTGGGAGGCAGCGATCCGTTCATTGTGATGCCGAGCGCCAATCTGGAGGCGGCTGTTGCTACGGCGGTAAAAGCACGGGTTTTTAATAACGGGCAGTCCTGCATTGCGGCCAAGCGCTTCATCGTAGCAGAGGCGATAGCAGACAAATTTGAAAGCATGTTCGCGGAGAAGATGGCGGCGTTGCGAGTGGGAGATCCCTTCGATGAGGAGACCGAACTGGGGCCGCTCTCGACCGCAGAGGGATTAGCGGATCTGGATCGCGACGTGCGGAAAACCGTCGAAGCAGGAGCCGAAGTGCTGACCGGAGGCAAACCGCTGGATCGCCCGGGGAATTTTTATGCGCCGACGGTGCTGACGCACATTCCGAAGGGTTCGCCGGCACACAAGGAAGAACTGTTCGGGCCGGTGGCGAGTGTGTTCCGAGCCAAAGATGTGGATGATGCGATTCGAATTGCAAACGACAGCCGGTTTGGATTGGGAGCGAGCGCCTGGACTAACGACAAGAATGAGCGCGAGCGGTTCATCAACGATTTGGAGACGGGGATGGTGTTTATCAACCGGATGGTGGCCTCCGATCCGCGGATACCGTTCGGAGGGGTGAAGTGGTCGGGACATGGAAGAGAGCTGGGGGTCCACGGGATCAGAGAATTTACGAACATCAAGACGGTATGGATCGAGGAACTAAAGTAACAGGATTGTGAGAAGGGAACGACGGGTGGTATATTGGTCCGACAATTCGACCACTGAATGAAGGCACTCGGTGGGAAATGCTGCGAGATGAGCAATGTTTTTTGGTACGGCGGTAATACCACCGTAGCGGTGGTTTCTTTCTAGGCCGGAGGATGTCATGTACAAAATCGTGCGGACGTCGCGGCTGTACGAGCAAATCGTTCAGCAAGTGGAGGAATCCGTCCGCAAAGGCGTGCTGAAAACGGGTGACAAGCTACCCGCAGAACGCGAAATGGCTGAACAATTTGGAGTAAGCCGGACGGCGGTTCGCGAAGCGGTCAAAGCGTTGCGAGAGAAAGGCTTAGTGGAAGCTTACCCGGGACGCGGAACATTCATTATGGATGCGAGCCCCAACACCATGCGACTTTCGCTCGACCGCATGATGAAGACCGGGCAGGGAGAAGGTTCGACGTACCTTGCGGAGTTCCGTGAAATGATGGAGCCGGAAATCGCGGCCATGGCAGCGGCCCGCGCCGACACGGAAGATCTAGCTGCGATGCGCGAGTCCGTAGCGGTGATGGACGGAGCGAAAGGAGATCCGGAGGCCTTCATTGAAGCCGACCTGGATTTTCACCTTGCCTTGGCCGAGGCCGCGGCAAATCCCATTATCCTTTCGCTGATCGATTCGATTGTCGGGCTTTTACGGGAACAGCGAATGGGAATTTTTCAGGTGGAAGGCGGACCGGAGCGGGGACAATACCATCACAAAAGGATTTTAGAAGCGGTGGAACACCGCGATGCCGCGGGAGCACGGGAAGCGATGAAAGCCCACATGCGGCAAGTGCGAGAGGATTCCCGGAAGATGCCAAGCAGTCAAAACTGATATAGAGACAAAGCCGACCCTCAGGTTGGGAGAGAGATTGATGGCCAATCTCGGATTTGTGGGACTGGGAGTGATGGGCAGCGAGATGGTGAACCGGCTGCTCAGCAAAGGCCATAGCGTTACGGGATACAACCGCACGCGTTCGAAAGCAGAGTGGCTGGTCAAGAAGGGCATGAAGTGGGCAGACACGCCTCGTGCCGTCGTGGGAGCGGCAGACTTCACATTTTCCATGGTTACGAACACCGCGGCATTGGGGGCGGTGATGAACGGCTCCGACGGAATGCTGGCGGGGGTCACGCCCGGCAAGATTTTGGTGGACATGAGCACGGTAAGCCCTGCGTTCAGCCGCGAGCTGGCGGCCAACGTAAGAGAAAAAGGGGGCGACCTGGTGGATTCGCCGGTATCCGGGAGCGTGATCACACTGCAAGAGGGAAAACTTTCGGTGATGGTGGGCGGGCGCAAGGAGACATTCGAAAAGGTGAAGCCGCTGCTGCAGGACATCGGGCCCAAGGTCACGCACGTAGGAGACAACGGGCTGGCGCTGGTGATGAAGATCGGTGTGAACTTGAGCCTGGCGGTACAGATGCTGGCGTTTTGCGAAGGAGTGCTGTTGGCAGAAAAGAGCGGCATCGCGCGGGAAACCGCCGTGGATGTTCTGACGCACAGCGTGATTGCGTCACCGATGGTGCAGTATCGCGGGCCGTTTATTTTGAAGAAGCAGGAAAAAGCGTGGTTCAACGTCAACATGATGCAGAAGGACATGAACCTGGCGCTGGAACTAGGGCGGCAACTGGACGTGCCCATGCCAACGACGGCAGTGACCAATGAGTTCTTGACGGCGGCACGCGGAATGGGATTGGTGGAGAAAGATTTCGCGGTACTGTTCGACGTTTTGGCGCAGATGTCCGGAGTTCCGACATGACGACTGCCACGGATCAAACCAGAGTGATCGACGGGGTGAGGGCGGAACAATGGATGCGGATGTACCGGCGCATGGTGATGATCCGGGAGTTTGAAGAACAGGTCAACGAACTCTATACACGCGCGCTGATGCCCGGTCTGGCGCACCTTTACATCGGAGAAGAAGCCGTTGCGGTGGGAATTTGTGAAGCCCTGCGGCAGACCGACTACATCACCAGCACACACCGCGGGCACGGGCATTGCCTAGCCAAGGGCGCTTCCCCGGACCGCATGTTCGCCGAGCTGCTGGGAAAAGAAGCGGGGTATTGCCGAGGCAAGGGCGGATCGATGCACATTGCCGATCCGGCCACAGGAAATCTTGGGGCGAATGCCATCGTGGGAGGAAGCGCGGGCATCGCAACCGGAGCCGCACTGGCATCGAAACGGCTGGGTAAAGATGATGTGACGGTGTGCTTTTTTGGCGAAGGAGCGCTCGGGCAAGGCGTTCTTTACGAGGTCATGAACCTGGCGGCGCTTTGGAAACTGCCGGTGATCTACGTTTGTGAAAACAATCTTTACAACGAATACACGCATTATTCGGAGACGACAGCGGGCGATATCCTCGCGCGCGGGAAAGCGTTCGGTGTGCCCGCGGAAAACGTGGATGGGCAGGATGTGCGGGCGGTCTATGCCGTTGCGCAAAGACTGGTGGATCGCGCTCGCAAGGGAGAAGGCCCGGCGTTTATGGTTTGCAATACGTATCGCTACACAGGGCACCACGTGGGCGACATCAACCGCGAGTATTACCGGTCGAAGCAAGAAGAGCAGGAGTGGAAGACGAAGCGTGATGCGATCCAGAACTTTGCGGCGTGGATGACCGGACAAAAATTTACCGAAGCGGCAAAACTGGGTGAGATTCAGAAGGAAGTGCGGGCAGAGATGAAAGCGGCAGTGGAGTTTGCGATTGGCGCGCCGTACCCGAGTCCGGAGGAGGCCGATCAAGACGTTTATGCCTGAAGCTGCCGAACGAGAATTGACGTTTGCGCAGGCCATCCGCGAAGCGCTCGCGGAAGAGATGCGCCGGGATTCTCGTGTTTGCATTTTCGGCGAGGACGTGGCGGAAGCAGGAACGCCGTTCAAGGTGTTGTCGGGGTTGGTGGAGGAGTTTGGCCGCGAACGCGTGCTGGATACGCCGATTTCGGAGGCCGGCTTCACGGGAATGGGAGTGGGGGCGGCGATGACCGGGCTGAGGCCGGTGGTGGACATCATGTTCGGGGATTTTTTGACACTAACGATGGACCAACTGGTGAACCAAGCCGCGAAAGTGCATTACATGTCGGGCGGAACGTGGAAAGTGCCGATGGTTTTGCGGACGACGTTGGGAGCGGCGCGGCGGTCGGCGGCGCAGCATTCGCAATCGCTGCATGCATGGGTGAGCCACGTGCCGGGATTGAAAGTAGCGATGCCCTCGACGCCACGCGACGCGAAGGGATTGTTGAAGACAGCGATTCGCGACGAGAATCCGGTGGTCTTTTTCGAAGACAAGATGATGTACAAGCTGAAAGGGCCGGTGCCGATGGGAGAATACACGATTCCATTTGGCGTGGCAGATGTGAGGCGCGAGGGCGAGGACATTACCATCGTAGCGACGAGCAGCATGGTGCAAGTGGCCCTGGGCGCTGCAGAAATGCTGGAGAAAATTGGCGTGAGCGCGGAAGTGATTGATCCGCGAACAACGTGGCCCCTGGATGAGAAGACGCTGGTGGAATCGGCGAAGAAAACTTCGCGGGCGATGGTCGTGGATGAAGGCTACGGGCGGTATGGCGTGACCGGTGAGATTGCTTCGGTGATTGCGGAAGGCGCGTTCTATAGCTTGGAGGCGCCGGTGAAACGCATGGGGGCGATGCACGTGCCGATTCCATTTTCGCCGCCGCTGGAGGATATGACCGTGCCAACGGAGCAGAGGGTATTTGAGGCGGCGCGGACGCTTTGTGGAAAGGCGTGAGAGCCGCAGGGCAGGAGGTGTGACATGGCGCTGAAGACGTACGGGCCGATGGCGGTGGATTGGGAGAATCGCATCGATTTTGACCGGTTGCGACGCGAACGGCTGGCGCGGGCCAAGGCGCTGCTGGCGAAATCGGAGATGGGCGCGCTGCTCTGTTTCGACATGAACAATGTGCGCTACATCACGGCGACGCATATTGGAACGTGGGCGCAGGACAAGAACAGCCGGTTCACGCTGCTGCCACAAGACGATGAGCCGATTTTGTGGGACTTCGGGTCGGCGGCGCGGCATCATCAACAAAATTGCCCTTGGCTGGGAGAGCGTTCGCGAGCGGGAATTCCGCTGCTGCGTGGAGCGATGTCGCCGGAGATGGGGCGCGCGGAAAATGTCGCTCGCAAAATAAAAGTAGAACTCGAGAAGCGCGGGCTACATAAGGAGCCGCTGGGAATTGACGTGGTGGAGCCACCGATTCTTTTTGCGCTGCAGAAAGAGGGTATCAAGATCGTCGATGGGCAGCAGTTGATGAGCGACGCGCGGGTGATCAAGACGCAGGACGAAATTTCTCTGCTGAATCACTCAGCGATGATGGTGGACGCGGCGTACGACGAATTGTACCGGGCGATGAAGCCGGGGATGAGCGAGAACCAGGCGGTGGGGCTGGCAAGTAAGGTTTTGTACGACCTGGGCTCGGAATATGTGGAAGCGGTGAACGCGATTTCGGGCGAGCGCTGCAATCCGCACCCGCACGTGTTTTCGGATCGCGTTCTACGGCCGGGCGATCCGGTGTACTACGACATTTTGCATTCGTACATGGGATACCGCACGTGCTACTACCGGTGCTTCACGATCGGATACGCATCGCACGCGATGATCGACGCGTACAAGCGATGCCGGGATTATCTGGATGCGGCGATTGCGCTGGTGCGGCCGGGAAGGACGACGGCGGAGATCGCTTCAGTGTGGCCGAAGGCAGAAGAGTTTGGATTTGCGGACGAAGAGGCGGCATTTGCGCTGCAATTTGGTCACGGAATCGGGCTGGCGATCTGGGAAAAGCCGGTGATTAGCCGGCTGGTGTCGCTGGAGCATTCGCATGAGATCAAGCCGGGGATGGTGTTCGCGCTGGAAACGTTCTGGCCGTCGAGCGATGGATGGAGCGCGGCGCGAATCGAAGAAGAAATTGTGGTGACGGCGACGGGGCACGAGGTGATTACGCGTTTTCCCGCGGAAGAATTGATGGTGGCGGGAGCGCACTACTTCACGGTGAACGGGCCGCTTTCGACGACGCGGGAAAACGAGCAGGCACCAAGCCGGCGCGTGGAAGAAATGGTGGCCGCCAGCGCGAAAGCGGAAGGAGTGGCGGCTACGGACTGAAGATTGGTCTGTGGTTGCGCAGGAAAATTTATGGCGGTGAGTGTGGTGATGCCCGCGCTGGAAATGGCGCAGGAAACTGGGAAGCTGTTGGCATGGCGAAAGAAAGAGGGCGAAAGTGTCCGCAAAGGCGAGCCGCTGCTGGAAATTGAGACCGACAAGGCAGTGGTCGAGGTGGAGGCGCCGGGAGACGGAATTCTGACAGGGATTACGGCGGATGTGGGAGCGGTGATTCCGGTGGGGGAAACGATTGCGTGGCTGGTGGCGCCCGGAGAGCAGCCTCCGGCGAAAGCGGCGACGACTAAGCCTGCCGCGCGCGTGACAACGGGAGCGGTGCAGCAAGGTGCCGGCGCATTTGCAGCGGCTGCTGCGGTGAAGACGACGGCTGTGGCCCCGCAAATCTCACCGAAAGCACGGCGGCTGGCAAAAGAACTGGGCGTCGACATCGGGCGGATTCACGGAACGGGGCCCGAGGGCGTGATTACGGCGGAGGACGTGCAGAAGTTTGCCGATTCGAAAGGCGCGGCTGCTGCCGGTGCGTCGGCCGCGACGGTTTCCGGAGTGGAAACGCTGAGCGCAGTGGCGCGGCTGATGGCCGAGCGCACCACGCAGAGCTGGACGAGCGTTCCGCACTTTTTTCTGGTGCGCGAAGTAGAAGCGGGGGAATTGATCGCGGCGCAGAAGAAATTCAGCGAGGCGGCGGAGAAGACGAAGAGCGTGGCACCGACGATCACCGATTTGCTGGTTGCTTTGGTAGCGGGAGTTTTGGCGAAACATCCGCGCATGAATGCGAGCTGGACGGGGGGAAGCATTCGTTCGAATGACGAAATCAACGTAAGCGTGGCGATGGCCGTGAAAGATGGAGTCGTGGGCGCGGTGATCCATAAGGCGGACGGACTGAAGATTGCAGAGATTTCCGCGCAGCGGCACGAGCTGACCGAGCGGGCGCGAGCGGGACGGCTGAGGCCAGTGGACATCACTGGAGGGACTTTTGCGCTGAGCAACCTGGGAATGTACAAGGTGGATGCCTTCAGTGCGATTATCACCCCGCCGCAGGCAGCGGTCTTGGCCGTAGGAAGCATTTCGGAGCGCGTAGTGGCTGCCGACGGGAAGCCTTCAGTACGGCCGATGATGACGATGACGCTCTCAAGCGATCATCGCGTGGTGGATGGCGCACGGGCGGCAGAGTTCTTGGGCGATTTGGCGGACGCCATTCGCGAGCCGGGGAAGCTGCTGTAGGGGTTCGGCTGGAAATGGTTGTCTCCGTTTTCTGATTTGCGCGAGCCGAACTTGACCTTGGGCCCGAAGCCCTTCCGGCGACAGCACACTCATGCCATGGCGGAACGATTCGACATCGTTGTTGCGGGAGCGGGACACAACAGCCTGATCACCGCTGCATACCTGGCGAGAGCGGGCTACCGCTGCGTGGTGCTGGAAGGCCGCCCAATCGTGGGAGGAGGCGTCAAATCCGCGCAATTGACTCTGGGTGGATTCACGCATGATATTTGCTCATCGGCACACAACGGAATCCATGGAAATCCACTCCTGCGCAACGATGAGCTGAAGCTCGGAGACTACGGCCTCGAGTACATCTATCCCGACCCTGTCTATCACATGCCGTTTCCCGACGGCAGCTACCTGACGCAGTGGCGCGACCTCGATCGCACGTGCGAGGAATTCGCGAAGTTCTCGAAAAACGATGGAGTCGCCTACCGGCGGATGATCACGGAATACGAGACCGTCAGGCCGATCTTGAACGATGTCGCGTTCACACCGATCGGTTTCGGAAAACCCATCAATGACCGCCTAGCGGACCACCCGCATGGCAAGCTGTGGCAGAGGCGGCTGGCCATGTCAGCTTGGGAGATTATTCGCGACACGTTCCAGGACGACCACTGCCGCGCCTTCATGCTGGGCTGTCCTTATCCGCTGCAGCCGGTACAGGACCCGATGACGGGCCGGGCTGCGTATATCCCCTTGCACCAGCAGCGAGAAAGCCGTCCCCTTCCGAAAGGAGGCACAGGAGCGTTGACGGTAGCTCTAGCGCGTTTCAACGAAGCCCATGGTGGCATGATTTTGACCAACAAGTGGATCAAGGCGCTGATCGTCGAGAACGGGAAATGCACCGGTGTGGAATGCGAAGACGGAAGCTCGTATCGCGCGGAAAAGGCGGTGGTATCGACCATCCACATCAAACAACTGGTAGATATGGCGCCGCGCGAATTGTGGGGCCAGGATTTCCTCGATGGTGTGGATACATGGGAAGCGGGACTGACGTTGTTCGAAACAAATTATGCGACGACGGCCCCCCCCCAATACGCGGTGGCTGGCGGCACGCTCTCGCCGGTGCATTCTGGAGTGATGGTGAGCGCTGATCGCGTTCTGCGCATGAGTTACGACTATGCTCGCGGGTCGGTAAACCTGGAAGACCCGTCGGTCCACGCGATTTGTTGCAGCCTTGCTGATCCAACGCGCGCGCCCAAGGGCATGCACACCCTCAAAATCGTCGGCTACTATCCGTACGAATTGAAGGAAGGCCCGCAACACTGGGATGAAATCAAGGACCAAGTTTCGGACGCTAATCTGAATTTCCTGCGGCGCTTTTCGCCAAATTTGACCGACGACAAGATTCTCGCGCGGATCGTCAAGAGCCCGCTCGATCTGGAGCGCATGAACCCGCACAACTGGCACGGCAGTTGTCACGCAGGTGGATCAGGACCGTCGCAATCCGGCGCGATGCGGCCCGTGCCGGGCTGGGCGCAGCATCGCATGCCGATCCCGGGCTTGTATCAGACGGGCGCGACAACCCATCCCGGAGGGTCCGTCACGGGAGGCCCGGGACGAAACGCGGCAACCGTGATGCTGAAAGATTTCGGAACGAGCATCGAGGAAGTCGTCAAGAAAAAGGCGTGAGGGCTTGTACGGGGGAGGCGTCCGCATGAGTAGAGTCAGCCGGCGCGAATTCGTGAAGACGACGGCACTGGCACCACTAGCCGTCGCGCCGTTTTCCTTGAGTGCACAAACGCCCAAAGAAGAGCGCTTTGACATCGTGGTTGCGGGGGCGGGGCACAACAGCATGATCACGGCGGCGTATCTGGCGAAGGCAGGCTATCGCTGCCTGGTGCTGGAAGGACGGCCGATTGTGGGCGGCGGCGTGAAGACCGCGCAACTCACGCTGAAGGGATTCAAGGACGACGTTTGTTCCACGTCTCACGCATTTCTGCTGGACAACCCGATGATGAAGAACGACGAGCTCAAGCTCCGGGACTACGGGCTGGAGTACATCGATCCGGATCCGATCTTTCATGTTCCTTTTGCGGATGGCAGTTACTTGACGCAATGGCGCGATATGGATCGAACGTGCGTGGAATTTGGGAAGTTCTCGAAGAAGGACGGCGCAGCTTATCGAAAAATGCTGGCGGAATTTGACGCCATCAAACCGATCTTGATGGGGGCAAGCTTCACTCCGATTGGTTTCGGCAAACCGTTGAACGATCAACTGGCGCAGCAACCGCGGGGAAAACTGTGGCAGCGCCGGTTGGCGATGTCCGCGTGGGAAATCATCCGCGACACGTTTGAGGACGAGCACTGCCGCACGTTCATGCTTTACATGTCCCATCTGGCGGCTGAACCGCCAGATGCGCCGATGACGGGACGGCTGGCGTACGGCACGGCTCGCCAGCAGCATTCCGGCCGCCCGTTCCCGAAGGGCGGGTCGGGGAAGCTAACGGAGGCCCTGGCGCGGTTCATCGAGGCACACGGCGGCGTGCTGCTCACCAACAAGTGGGTGAACCGGCTCATCGTGGAAAACGGCAAATGCGTTGGCGTGGAGTGCAGTGACGGGAGTTCCTACCGCGCGGAGAAGGCAGTGGTCTCCACGATCCACATCAAGCATCTGGTGGACATGGCGCCGCGCGAATTGTGGGGTCAGGATTTTATCGACGGCGTGGACACGTGGCAGGCGGAACACGCGATGTTCGTGACGCATTGCGCCGCGAGCGAGCCGCCGAAGTTTGCCGTGGAGGGCGGCACACTTTCACCAGTCGAGGCGGGCATCTTGGTTTCGCCGGAGCGGGCCCTTCGTTTCGGCTATGACGACGCGAGGGGCGTCGTCAATCTGGACAATCCGGCGATGCAAATCATTTGCTGCAGCATCGCGGACCCGACGCGCGCCCCCGCGGGAATGCACACCATCAAAGTGATCGGGTGGCAACCGTACGAGCTGAAGGAAGGTCCGGAGCACTGGGACAAGATCAAGAACGAAGTTTCCGACGGCTATCTGAAATTCCTGCGGCGGTATGCGCCAAATCTGACGGACGACAAGATTCTCGCGCGATTTATAGAAAGCCCGCTTGACTTGGAGCGCATGAATCCGCATTTCTGGCACGGCAGCGCGCATGCCGGCGCGCAAAGCGCCTCGCAAGTCGGACCAATGCGCCCGATGCCCGGCTGGGCGCAGCACCGCATGCCGATTCCCGGCTTATTTCAAACCGGAGCCACCACGCACCCCGGCGGATCGGTTACCGGAGGGCCCGGGCGAAATGCGGCGACCGTGATGCTCAAGGATTTCGGGACCAGCATCGAGGAAGTGGTGAACAAGAGGGCGTAATTGGGACGGGAAAGCAAGGAAGTCTTTTGTGGGGAGAGACAAGAATGGGAACTCGAAAAGGAATGCTCTTGGTGATTCTTGGGCAGGCTCTTGTGGCGTTTCTCTTTATCGACGCTCGATTGGCCGCTCAGCAAATGGCGCCCCCGCAAGCCGCGAAGAGCATGGTGCCGGAAAATCCCAGTGAACACCCTGCTCCGGTTCAGCCGCTTCCGTACAGTCACAAGAGGCATTTAGCTCTCGGACTGGAATGCAAGATGTGCCATACCAATCCCGAGCCGGGCAAGCTGATGACGTTTCCGGACACCACCAAGTGCATGCAGTGCCACGTTGCGGTCGCCAGGGACAAGCCTTCCATCAAGAAACTCGCGGAATACGCGAAATCGAAACAGATGATTCCTTGGGTTCGCGTTTACACCGTGCTGCCTGGCGTGGCGTGGACTCACGGCGCGCATCTAAACGCGGGCGTGAAGTGTGAAACGTGCCACGGACAGGTGCGAGAGATGGACACGATGGCCGAAGTCACCAGCGTGACGACCATGTATGCTTGCCTGAACTGCCATGAAATGAATCACGCCAAATCTGCTTGCGACACTTGCCACAAACATTGATCGGGCGGAAAATTTATCGGTGAGGAGGGCTCATGGCAAAGCCGATGGAAATTGAAGTCAACGGCAAACGATATCCCGTCAGCTACCCTCCGGACACGCCGCTGCTGTACGTGCTACGCGATAAGCTCGGACTGACCGGCACCAAGTACGGCTGTGGAGAGGGGCAGTGCGGTGCGTGCACGGTCCTGATGGGGGGAGCGCCGCGCCGTTCGTGCCAGATTCCAGTGAGCGCGGCCGCAACCAAATCCATCACGACAATTGAAGGGCTTGAGAAAGATGGGAAGCTGCATCCGGTGCAGCAGGCATTTCTAGACACAGGTGCATTTCAGTGCGCCTATTGCACTTCGGGAATGGTGATGAGCAGCGTTGGGCTGCTGCAAACAAATTCGAATCCCAGCGAGACGGAAATTGCTCAATTCCTGCAAGGTAATGTCTGCCGTTGCGGGACGCACCCGCGCATCATGGAAGCAGTCCGGCAAGCGGCAAAGAGGATGCAGGAGCGCGGGCGATGAACACCACGAGAGAGAAGCTCGTTGCCGAGCCGGAGCGTTACGAATTCAGTGCCGCTCCGATGCATCAATTCGAATTGGCGCGGCGTGAGTTTTTCAAGATTCTTGGAGCCGGCATTGCGGTGTTTGTGGTGGCGAAAGACGCGCTGGCATTGCAGGAAACGGCCCCGGGGTCGCGTTCGTTCCACAACGAAGAGTTGCCGAAGGAAATCACATCGTGGCTGCACATCGGGGAAGACGGCGTGGTGACCGGGTTTACCGGCAAAGCCGAAATGGGTCAGAACATTCGAACGTCGATTTCGCAAACCATCGCTGACGAACTGCGAGTGCCTTTTGAAAGCGTGCGGTTGATCATGGCCGATACGGCTCTGACGCCTTTTGACGCAGGCACGTTTGGCAGCCGGACCACGCCGACGATGACGCCGCAATTCCGCCGCGTGGCGGCCGCGGCTCGCGACTTGCTGATCGGGGTGGCCGCTAAAGAATGGAACGTCGCGCCGGAGGGATTGATTGCGAAGGACGCGAAGGTCACGGACCCAGCTTCGGGCCGCTCCCTTCGTTACGCGGAACTCGCGCGCGGGAAGGCGCTGGCGCAGAATCTTCCCGCAGAAGATCCCGTCACCCCGGCGACAGAATGGACGCTTGCAGGGAAGCCCTTCCCGAAGGTAGACGGCCGCGCGTTTGTGACGGGGCGCCATCAATACACCACCGACATTCGTCTGGAGGGCATGCTCTACGGCAAGGTGCTCCGCCCGCCGTCGTTTGGCGCGACGCTCACTTCCTATGATGACAATACAGCAAAGGGTACGAGCGGCGTGGTGATCGTGCGCGATGGTGACTTCATCGGCGCCGCAGCACCAAGCGCACACGAAGCTCAGATAGCGCTCGATGCGATTCATGCGCAATGGAAAGAAGTGCCGCAGATTTCCAACGAGGAGATTTTCTCGTACCTCAAACAAAATGCCGAGGCCAAGTCAGAGGACCGGTTTCGGAGACAGAAAGGCTCCGTAGAAGACGGACTCGCAAGCGCAGCTCACCGGCTGAATGCGACCTACACCGTGGCTTACATCGCGCATGCCCCGCTCGAGCCGCGCGCGGCCGTGGCGCAATGGACCGATGGCAAGCTGACGGTATGGACGGGAACACAGCGGCCGTTTGCTAACCGCGACGAACTCGCCGCTACTTTGCACATCCCGGAAAGCCAGGTTCGTGTCATCGTTCGGGACACAGGTGCGGCCTACGGCGGGAAACATACCAGTGATGCGGCGATTGAAGCGGCGCGTCTGGCACGCGCTGCCGGACGGCCTGTGAAGGTCGTGTGGACGCGCGAGGAGGAATTTACCTGGGCCTACTTCCGTCCCGCGGGTGTCATTGAGGTGAAAAGCGGCATCGCTCGCGATGGCAAGCTGACCGCCTGGGATTTTCACAACTACCATTCCGGTATGTCGGCGATTGAAACGCCCTATGATGTTCCGAATCAACAAACCGAATATCACCAGGTGCCTCTGATTTTGCGCAGCGGTTCCTACCGCGGGCTGGCAGCGACGGCAAATCACTTCGCACGCGAGACGCATATGGATGCGCTGGCGCGCGTAGCGCAACTCGATCCGCTCGAATTTCGCCTGAGGAATCTTTCCGATGCGCGCATGCGCGCGGTTCTGGAGGCGGCGGGGAAATCGTTCGGCTGGCCCGGCAAGAAAACCGGAGAAGGGCAAGGGTTCGGCATTGCCTGTGGCCATGAGAAGGGAAGTTACGTGGCAACCTGCGCCGAAGTTGTTGTGGACCGCGCTTCCGGCAGCGTTCGCGTTGTACGCGTCGTCGAAGCGTTCGAATGCGGAGCCATTGTCAATCCGGATGGTTTGCGCAATCAGGTAGTAGGCGCAATCATTCAGGGGTTGGGAGGCGCGCTCTTCGAAGCGATCGAGTTCGAAAATGGACGCATCAAGAATCCTCATTTTGCCACCTATCGTGTGCCGCGCTTCCGCGACGTGCCGGAGATTGAAGCAGTTCTCATCGATCGAAAAGACATCCCATCGGCAGGCGCAGGCGAGACTCCCATCATGGCCATTGCGCCCACCATTGGCAACGCTCTGTTCGAAGCCACTGGCGTTCGGCTCAACAATCTGCCGCTCGCGCCGAATGGCGTTCAAACCTTGAACACTTGAAGATTGGGCTGCACGACTCAGTCAACGCGGAACTAGAAAGGATTCTTGGATGAACCGTTTGGTCCTGGCCCTGGGGATGGCAGTTTTGGTCTTCGGTGCGGTGGCATGCAAAAAGCAGGCGAATGACAACGACGCCATTCGCGCCGGCATTCTGCAACACCTGACCGCCATCGGCACGCTCAACATGAGCGCCATGGACATGGATATTCGCAGTGTTTCCGTCAAGGGAAACCAGGCCCACGCGGAAGTCGAGTTTCGACCGAAGACCGGCGGAACCGCGGGTGCGGGGATGCAGGTTGCCTATAACCTGGAGAAGCGTGAGGGAGCCTGGGTGGTTCTAAAATCACAGCCACTGGGTGGAATGATCCAGCATCCTGATCCCAACCAAAACCCGCATAAGAATCCGGGCGGACAGCCTGGCGGCTTGCCGAATTTCAACGATATCTTAAATCCGTCGGACTCATCTGGACAGGGTTCACTCCCCCCGGGTCATCCGCCCGTCAATGCGCCTCAACCGAGCTCGCCGCCGAGCGGCCAGGATCAAACTCCAACGAAAAAACCTCGCTAAATCCGCGACCGGCCCGGAGCGCCTTATGTCATTCAAGCATGCGGAGAATAAGCCCGAGCCACGTTCTGCAAAAAACGAGCATCAACAGCAGAATAATTTGTTTCAATAATCTTGCAATTCATCTGTTGGCAGGGCCACACGAACAGCATTCAGTACGGCGAACAAATCAATCAATTCTTGCCCGATCGCTCCGCCAATGGGGGGAAGGTAGCCGCCCGCTGCAAAAACCATACCGACCATGCTGGCGATCATTCCCCCTAACGCGCTCTGCAGGGCGATGCGCCGCATGCGCCGTCCGATGTGCATGAGCTCATCGATTTTTCCGAGGGCCAGTTCGAGCACGACGGCGTCAGCCGCCTCCGCGGTGATGTCGCTGGCCGTGCCAAACGCCACGCCCACGGTTGCCGCGAGCAGAGCAGGAGCGTCATTGATCCCGTCCCCCACGAACAGAGTTTTGTCGCGTGCTGTTTCCCGCCGCACGATTTCCACTTTTTCCTCGGGACTCTTATTGGCGTGCACCTCGGTAATCCCCACCGTCTCCGCCAGGTACTTCACTTCCGATTCCCGGTCGCCGGAAACCAGCATGACCTTGCGCACACCATGGCGCGGCTGAAGATGCTCGATGAACATGCGGCTGTCTTTTCGAGGCGTATCATGAAAGCGCAGCGCCGCCGCATAGCGGCCATCAATGAAGACCAGGCATTCCAGGCCGCTCGCCAGCGGCGGGAGGTGAAGATGCTCCGTTGCGACTTTGCCGCGGCCGGTGATCTGTACTGTTCGGCCGTCAATGATGCCGCGTAGGCCTTCTCCCGGCCGTTCGCTGACGTGAGCCACCGGCAGCAGCGCAATACTTTCCTGTTTTGCGGCGGTTACGATAGCGCTGGCCAGTGGGTGCTTCGAATATTGCTCCAAGCTGCCGATCAGCCGCATCACTGCGGTTCGATCGAAACCTTCGGCACAAATCACCGCTGTCAGCGTCGGTCTGCCGTAAGTCAGCGTTCCCGTCTTGTCGAAAATGAGCGTACGGCAGGAGTCAATCTGTTCGAGCACGGCGGGATTTTTAATAATGATCGCGCGCCGGGCGGATAACGAGATCGCGCCGACAATGGCAGTGGGAATAGCCAACAGCAAGGGGCACGGCGTGGCGATAACCACGACAGCCAAGAAACGGCTCGCGTCCCCGCTTATGAATCCTGCCGCGCCGGCAACCAGAAGGGCCAGCGGCGTATACCATGCCCCAAGCTGGTCGCCCAGCCGCCGCAACCGCGGCTTCTGTTGTTCCGTGGCGCGCATCACCTGCATGATCCGTGCATAGCGGGAATCGACAGCCAGCTTTTCGGCACGGATGGTCAGGGCCTGTTCTCCGTTGATGGCGCCTGAAATCACTTGCGATCCCGGGGTCTTGGAGATTTCGTAGGGTTCGCCAGTGAGGTACGCCTCGTCCATGATGCCGTGCCCCTCCAGCACTTCGCCATCGACGGGGCAGATTTCGTGTGGGAATACGGTCAAAATGTCTCCCACGCGAATTTCTTCCAGCTTCACATCGCGGAGAGCGAAACCATCGCGCCGGTGCGCGATGCTTGGCACTCTCCTTGCCAGTGCATCGAGCACCGAGGAGGCTTTTGCTGTTGCGTAGAATTCCAGCGCGGCCCCGCCCGAGAGCATCAGCACGACAATCGTTGCAACCAGGTACTGTCCCAGCAGAACGGCCGTGAGAATCGAGACACCTGCCAGGAGGTCCGAGCCGAATTCCATCTTGAAGAGTCTCTTCGCAAGCTCAAAAAC